>OIWM01000133.1_pt1 | contig 89805 bp, 73 predicted proteins | sample 1587451 | NCBI WGS metagenome assembly OIWM01 (sample SAMEA3888907, study PRJEB22519) | human gut metagenome | biome: human gut; feature: human-associated habitat; material: faeces | place: Denmark | collected 2011 | reverse complement strand
AAAGTACTTGGCTGGAAGCGGCCTGGGAGGATAGATAGCTGCCGGTTAGAAAAAAGACATGTCATGTGACATGTCTTTTTTCTTTTACCGTCAGCTATCTTATGACCAGCAGCGGGCCTGGCTGCCCAGCCACCGCATTTGAAGGAGCAACGCGACGAGCAAATGCGATTGTGGCGAGGCGTATCGACGAGCTGATGTAATCAGCTTGTCGATTGAGGATAGAATCTACGATTATGCAGTAAAGTCGGCAGCGGGAGCTTCTTAATGAAGTATTGCTGCAGGGAGTATTTTTGGAGGGATAGATAGCCATGCTTGAAGGAGCGAAGCGACGCGCAAGCATGTATTGGCTTACTACCGTACTTCTTATATTCGCGCGAGATATATCGTTTCGGTCAGCAGCAATTTCTTAATGCAAATTTCGTGTGGAATCAAGACGAAGTGTCGCAAAACTCGCGCTATGCAAAGAGATTTTACTATAGTAGATAGCTTAGCGCTCAGACAATGCAACACTTAGCGGTTCGTGTCAAACCAATCAGCTTCGATCTTCTAGCTTGCTGCTTGGGACACTATCGCATGGCGCGCATGAGCCAATCAGCATCGCCCTGCGGACTCGCTTCTTGGATGAGCCCGCAGATGATTCCGGACACTCATTTGCTAAAATTGCTATTCCTTGCAAGATATTACCTCTCGCTCAATTTACTTGCCTTCTTATCAATCAGCATTGTTCTGCAGATTTGCTTTGACAAAAAAGATTGATACAACTATCTACACTCAAAAAACTTCCCATAAACTTCAACGCGCCCCGCTTCATATTTCTATGAATCAGGGCGCGTTTTATATACAGACGGATGAAGTTCTGACTAAATCCTTACTTTAAATATTTTTGGATTAACTCCATATCAGGTGTTGTGTAATAAGTATTCTGGTTTGTAAAAATAACAAAGCCGGGTTTGCTGCCTGCAGGCTTCTTTACATAGCGTCTTTGTACGCAGTCGACCGGAACATTGCTGCCGTCGCGCGCTTTGCTGAAATATGCTGCCAGCTGCACAGCAAGATTAATATCCTCCTGACGTGCTTCCGGCAGTGACGTTTTCAAAATAACGTGCGAGCCGGGGATATCTTTAGTATGGAACCATAAATCTTTAGGATTGCCCAAGGTAAAGGTAACATAATCGTTCTGCTTATTATTCTTACCGATATACAAATCTGCTTCAGGATTTAAACGGATATGCAGAGGCTGAGATTTTTGCAGTCCGGCATTTTTCTTCTTTTTATTCGTGTCCTTAAGCAAACCGCTGCCAAGCATTTCCTGATTAATCTCTTCAATTTCTTCCTTCGTTGTAGCGGTGAGCAGTGAAGCGTCCAGGCTTTCCAGATAAGCAAGCATTTCTTCCGTAGATTCCTGCTGGATACGTACTTCGGTTTGAGCGCGCTTGTACTTATTATAGCGCTTGTAATAGGCCTGTGCGTTTTCCGTAGGCGAAAGGATGGGGGAAAGGCTGACCGTAACCGGCTCGCCGTCATAAATATTGATCAGCTCGGCGCTTGTCTGGCCTTTTTTTATCTGGTAGATATTGGCCATGATAGTATCTGCCAGCATACGCTGTTCCTCGGCATTGGCTGCATGAGCTAAATCCTCTTGCAGGGCCTGTAGCTTTTTCTTGAGTTTGGCAGTTTCGCAGTTCACCAGCTTTTGCAGCTGTTCGTGACGCGGAAGCTGGATAGGCTTCAGGCTGACAGCAAAATTGAGCGCACTGTTGATATCGGTAAATTCTTTAACCTGCATGCCCTCCTGCACATTCTGCGGAGGCAATACTAGCAAGGTTTTTACCTGATTAGTAAGGCTGATGAGCGCATAGACAGGATGCTTGGCGGCCTGCATCTGCATATCTGCCTGCAGCTTGCCGATAACCTGCGCTAGGGACTGGCAGGCGGAGCTTTCCAGACGCACCTCCTGCGGCAGGATATCCGCAGCGGCTAAAAGCTCCAGTGTTGTCATTTTGCCGACACCGGTGGTAGCACTGATAAAGGCCTTGGCGAAGTTGGCTGCAGGCAGACTGTTGACAGTCTGCACAATTTTTGCCGGGTCATCAGTCAAAAGGTTAAGACCTTCCTGCGGCGGGGGCGCAATATAGGCTTTGCCAGGAAGGATAGTGCGATAGCTGCTCTGGGCTGCGCTTACATGCTTCAAAGAGTCGATAATAACATCATCCTGCGTAAGAATGATATTGCTGTTTTTACCGGTAAGCTCAAAAATCAGCTTTTTGGTAATAATTTTACTGGAGGCACCTAAAAGATCTATTTCCAGTGTAATAATGCGGTCCAGGCCGCTTTGGCTGATTTTCGTGATACGTCCTTCTTCCAGATGCTTGCGCAGAAGCATACAGAAGGTGGGAGGAGTTTCCGGGTTTTCCGGCAGCTGCTGCGGCAGATAAAGCACACAGCTGCCGTTGTGCATATCCGCCAACAGACTGCTTGTATCGCGTGTTCTGCGGACGAGCAGCAGCAGTGACTGCGGATTAGGCATATATACCTTATATATTTTGCTGCCCAGCAGTTCTTCATTTAATGTATCTGTAAGAAGCTTTAAAGTTAAGCCTTCAATGTTCATAGGGACTCCTTTCGGTGCAGGCTCGGCAAAGTTTTTTGAACCTGCGAGAATACAATGCAATTTATTAATTTATCATATTATACTCCATTACCTGCAACAAGTATAGCAAAACAAAAATGGGCCATTTCTTTATCTAAGCGACGAAAAACGAAGAAAAATGCTGAAATCATTAGAGAAATATGGTATAATAAATTTTCAAGATAAGATTGAAGCAAAAAATACTTATCTTTTAAGCTGAAATAATATCACCTTTGCTGGTGAGGATGAAGGAGGAAGCCTGTGTTAAAAAGTATGACCGGTTTCGGCCGTGGTTCCTACGAGGATGCAGATTTTTCTGTTAACATTGAAATGAAAACCGTGAACCACCGGTATAACGAGGTTGCTATCCGTTTACCGCGATTTTTGAATCCTTTGGAGGATAAAATCCGCAAAACTATTTTAAAAACCGTTAGCCGTGGACGTATTGATGTGTTTATTACTGCTGATTATAATGTCAGCGGCAACTGTACTCTGAAGGTTGATAAAAACCTTGCTGCTGCCTATCATAAGGCATTGCAGGAGGTAGGCGTTGCTATCGGAGCCGACGCTGCAGGCATTAACGCTGCTGCAGAAATTCTCTATTTATCAAAATGCCCTGACGTGATTAACGTTAAGGAAGGCTTTTTTGATGTAGAAAGCGTTTGGCCCAAGGTTGAGCAGGCTGTTGAGCAGGCTGTTGCTAATTTGGTAGCTATGCGTGAAACAGAGGGTGGCAATATCTACGGTGATTTTATTTACCGTGCAGATCTGATTGCCGAAAAGCTGGCACAGATTGAGGAGCGTTCTCCCTTAGTTGTGGAAGAATACCAGGCTAAGCTGCAGGAGCGTCTGACTAATCTTCTGGCTGACAATAATATCAAGGTTGAGCCGGAGCGCTTGCTGCAGGAGGTAGCAATTTTTGCTGACCGCACCAGCATTACGGAAGAAATAGTCCGCTTGAAGAGCCATATCAAGCAATTCAAGACTATCATTGCTTCCGACCAGCCGGTAGGACGCAAGCTGGACTTCCTTATTCAGGAATTCAACCGTGAAGCAAATACTATTGCTTCCAAAGCCAACGATTATACTATGGCGCAGATAGTCGTAGAAATTAAGGCGGAAATAGAAAAAATCCGTGAGCAGATTCAGAACATCGAATAAAACTGGAGGAAGTTATGGATATAAAGCTAGTTAATATCGGCTTTGGCAACATTGTTGCAGCCAACCGCATTATTTCTATTATCAGTCCGGAATCGGCACCGATTAAACGTATTATCCAGGAAGCCCGCGATAAGGGCATGCTTGTGGATGCAACCTACGGACGTCGTACTCGTGCTGTAGTTGTTGTGGACAGCGGTCACATCATCCTGTCTGCGGTACAGCCGGAAACTGTAGCCAACCGTCTGGTAGTACAAACTGCTGATTCTGAAGAAGAGGAGTAATTGGATCATGAGCAACGATATTGATAATGTTACTCCTAAGGGAGTACTTCTTGTAGTATCCGGTCCGTCGGGAGCAGGCAAAGGAACTATTTGCCAGATGCTGAGAGACCAGCTGCCGGATTTAGGTTATTCTATTTCTGTTACTACACGCGCACCGCGCACGGGTGAGGTTGACGGAGAAAGCTATTTCTTCAAAACAATTCCCGATGTTAAGCAGATGATTGAAAAGGGCGAGCTGCTGGAATATGCCGAAGTATACGGCAATTATTACGGCACACCGCGCAAATACGTGGAAGAGCAGTTGGAATCCGGCCGTGACGTACTGTTGGAGATTGATATTCAGGGCGCTTTGCAGATTAAAAAGCGCTTCCCTGAAGGCGTATTTGTTTTCATCGTACCGCCTTCCTTAGATGAGCTTTCCGCACGTATTTATAAACGTGGTACCGACAGCGAGGATGTTATTAAGCGCCGTATGGCTTCCGCAGCCAGCGAGCTGACCTACGCAGCGGAATATGACTATATCATCGTTAATGATATTGCGGAAAAGGCAGCGCAAAAGGTACTTACAATTATGGAGGCTGAGCGTTACCGCGTAGCCAGAACATATTTTATTGTTGATAAGATTTGTAAAGCTAAAAAATAAATTTACATTATGCAGCAGTCTGCTGTGTGAACCATGAAATACTTAAAGGAGTGATTCTATAATGTCTATGGTAGATCCGTCTATTGACTATTTGGCAGAAAAAGTAGATAGCAAATACACTTTGGTTATTTTGGCAGCAAAAAGAGCACGCGAGCTCACTATTCCCGGTGTAAATTCCGCGGAAAAAGAGGTCAGCGCTGCGCTGAAGGAAATTGCTAACGATACTATTACCTACGAGCGTACTAAAAACGTATAACAGCGGGAGGGTAAAACCTTGTTAAAGGGCAAAAAAATTGTTTTGGGAGTAACCGGCGGTATTGCCGTTTATAAAGCTGTAGATCTTGTAAGCCGTCTGCGTAAGCAGGGCTGCGAGGTGCGTGTGGTCATGACCGAGCATGCGCAGCAGTTTGTTACTCCGTTAACCTTCAAGGAAATCAGCGGTAATGCTGTTGCTACCAGCATGTGGAACAGCAACCAGGAATTTAATGTTGAGCATATTGCTTTGGCAAATTGGGCAGATGCTTTCTTAGTTGCGCCTGCTACCGCTAATATTCTGGCTAAAATGACATATGGCATTGCGGATGATCTGCTGAGCACTACGCTTTTGGCAGCTCAGGCACCTATAGTTGTCTGCCCCGCAATGAATACCGGTATGTATCTTAATGCTGCAACTCAGGAAAATATCGCTAAGCTGCAAAGCCGCGGTATTACTGTAATGCCGCCTGCTTCCGGACATCTTGCCTGCGGCACCAGCGGCCCTGGCCGTCTGCCTGAACCGCAGCAGATTGTGGAGTTCATGAGCAGCTTTTTTGCCGGCCGTGAGGGCGATCTGCGTGGCCTGAAGGTACTCGTTACCGCAGCAGGTACACGTGAACCGATTGACCCCGTTCGCTTTGTCGGCAACCGTTCCAGCGGCAAGATGGGCTATGCCGTAGCTCAGATGGCTGCCGAGCGCGGTGCAGAGGTATTGCTTATCAGCGGTCCATCTGCGCTTGCCGTACCGCCTAATGTGAAGGCTGTGCAGGTTGAATCGACCAATGAAATGCTGGAGGCCTGCCTGGCAGCCTACGATGCAGTTGATATCGTTATTAAGGCAGCGGCTGTTGCCGATTACCGTCCGCGTGATGTGGCAGACCAAAAGATTAAGAAGAAAACAGACGATGCTCTGACTGTAGTTATGGATAAAAATCCGGATATCCTCAAAACCTTGGGTGCGAAGAAAACGCATCAGGTATTGGTTGGCTTTGCTGCAGAAACGCAAAACCTGTTGGCTAACGCCCGCGAAAAGGTAGTCAAGAAGAATCTTGATATGATTGTAGCTAACGATGTTACGGCTGCCGGTGCCGGATTTAACTCCGATACCAATATCGTTAAGTTCCTTTACGCCAACGGCGATGTATGCGAGCTGGAGCAGATGCCGAAGGTTGATGTGGCGAACCGTATTTTGGACGAGGCGTTGCGTATTCGTAGAGAGCGCGCTTGATAGAGCGCGTATAAGACCGCATCTGCGTCATGACCGCTCCTCGACGTACTAGAAGTACGTCGTCGTCGCAATCATTTAGCATCTGCAGCCTTCTCCGCGTTCTTTGGAGCAGGGATTGCAAGGATACGTATGCATTATGAATCCCTGTATAATAGAATTAAATTCTATTTAGTATCGGCCATTACGGAAAAGGCGTTTTCACATATTTTTCGTAAAAAAAGTACTTGTCATTATCTTGATTTTGTTATATAATGGCATCTGTAACCAATTTAATACAACTCATCAAGAGCGATGGAGGGAATGGCCCTGTGAAGTCGCAGCAACCATTGCAGCGTGACAGCTGTAAAACGGTGCTAAGTCCTGCAGTTTATCTGTAAGATGAGAATGCTAAGAGTAATAATTTAAGGCGTTCTCATAATGAGAACGCCTTTTCTTATACCATCTAAACACTCTCAACAACGTTTTTTATTTATGAAAGGAGCTACCAATGAGAAAATTATTTACTTCCGAATCCGTTACCGAAGGTCATCCCGATAAAATAGCAGACCAAATTTCCGATGCTGTGCTTGATGCCATCCTGGCTCAAGATCCTAAAGGCCGTGTTGCTTGCGAAACTATCGTTACTACCGGTCAGGTTCACATTTTCGGCGAAATTTCTACCCAATGCTATGTTGATATCGCACACATTGCTCGCGAAACTATCAACAATATCGGTTACAACCGTGCAAAATTCGGTTTTGACGGCAACACCTGCGGTGTGCTGATTTCCATCGACGAGCAGTCCCCTGATATCGCTATGGGCGTTGACAAAGCGCTGGAAGCTAAGGAAGGCCAGGCTGCTGAGGAAGAAACCGGTGCCGGCGACCAAGGTATGATGTTCGGTTATGCAACCAACGAAACCGAAAGCTACATGCCGATGCCTGCATATCTGGCTAACAAGCTGGCTCTGCAGCTGACCAAGGTTCGTAAGGAAGGCGTGCTGCCTTACCTGCGTCCGGACGGCAAAACTCAGGTTACCGTTGAATATGACGACGGCAAACCTGTTCGTGTAGATACTATCGTTATTTCTTCCCAACATGCACCGGAAGTTTCCAACGAGCAGATTCGCAAAGATATTATCGAAAAGGTTATTGCACCGATTGTTCCCGCAGAAATGCTGGATGCGGAAACTAAATACTACATCAATCCGACCGGCCGTTTTGTTATCGGCGGTCCTCAGGGTGATGCTGGTCTGACCGGCCGTAAAATCATCGTTGACACCTATGGCGGTATGGCTCGTCATGGCGGCGGTGCTTTCAGCGGCAAGGACCCCTCTAAGGTTGACCGCAGTGCTGCTTATGCTGCACGTCACGTTGCTAAAAATATCGTTGCCGCAGGTTTGGCAGATAAATGCGAAATCCAGCTGGCATACGCTATCGGCGTAGCACATCCGGTTTCCGTTCTTGTTGAAACCTTCGGCACCGGCAAAATCAGCGAGGACAAGATTGTTGAGCTGGTTCGTAAAAACTTCTCCCTGAGCCCGACCGGCATTATCCGTGAGCTGGATTTGCTGCGTCCTATCTACAAGCAGACTGCTGCTTATGGTCATTTCGGACGTACCGATGTAGATCTGCCGTGGGAGCATACTGAAAAGGCTGCTGCACTGCGCGAGCAGGCAGGCCTGTAAGATTAATTTAAAACTGTCGAAAGCACGCTGCTTGCAGCGTGCTTTTTCTATGCCTGCCTGTGGCTTTGCTCTTGCTAACTTATCTTGATAAGGGGTATAATATTATTATCTATAACTATAATTACTCCGTAATAAACTAAGCTAAAATTAAACTTACCCCATTATAATTTACCCCCAAGGGAATGGTGCAGGGAGGAAAGAAAGTGAATTTACAGAATCGCAAGGTTAAGATAGCATTTGGCCTGATGCTGGCGGTATGCGTAATTATCGGCTACCGTATTTACAGCAATATTCAGGCTGATAAGGCGCGTGCTGCCAGACTGTCGCAGGTACGCAATGTGGCGGTCGTTACTGCTCACCCCATAAGGCAGACGATTGTTCCCAGTCTGAGCTTTTCCGGCAGTTTGGACCCGGAATGGCAGGCAGAGGTTGCCGCTAAGGTGGACGGACGCTTGGAAAAGGTTTATGTCCGTGAAGGCGACCGTGTGAGCCGTGGGCAGGTGTTGGCAATTTTGGAGCAGGCTGATACCGATGCCAATCTGTTGAGCGCCAAGGGCAGCTTTTTGGATGCACAGACAAGCTTGCACAAGGCGGAAACAGATTTGCAGCGCTATGAAAAGCTATATGCTACGGGTGCTGTTTCGCAGCAGGTGGTGGATGATTACCGCTTTGCGCGTGATAATGCTGCAGCTAAGCTGGAGGCTGCCAGAGGCAGTCTGCGGGCGATGGAGTCTAAGTCTGAGGGCACGGTGCTGACAGCGCCGGCTGATGGCATTATTTCTAAGCGTTATTATCAGGAGGGCTATTACGCAAAGGCAGGTACGCCTATTTTTGCCGTTGCTGATATCTCTATGCTGAAAACTACGATTCATATTCCCGAAGGACAGATTGCCGGTGTACATGTCGGCAATGAAGCAAGTATTACCCTGCCTGCTTATCCCGGTAAAAAGCTGATAGGCAAAATTACCCGCATCGCTCCGGTTGCGGATTTGCCGGCGCATACTTTTGCGGCAGAGGTGAGCGTGGATAACAGCGAAGGTCTTTTGGCCGGCGTCTATGCCAACGTTACGCTTACAGCTTCACCTAAAGCTGATGTGCTGACTATTCCGGTGCAGGCTATTGTGATGCGTGATGACCAGCAGACGGTGTTTGTTGTTGATGATAAAGGCGTTGTACAGCGCCGTGTGCTGAATGTCGGCTATACGAATGATAAGCTTGCTGAAATAGTGAGCGGACTGGATGAAAAGGATACTATTGTTACCGAAGGACATAACAAGCTGCGTGAAGGCAGCAAGATAGATTTGAAAAAGGCTGGTAAATAACGATGATTGGAACATTTATCAAGCGGCCGGTATTTACCACCATGTTTATTTTGCTGTTGGTGGTGTTCGGTATCCGCTGCTATCCGGAAATCGGCGTTGATTTGAATCCTGATGTTGATTTGCCTATTGTCAGCGTGCGTGTTACTTATAGCGGTGCTTCGCCGCAGGAAATGGAAACGCTGGTTACTAAGCCGATTGAGAACCGCGTCAGTCAGGTTTCGGGTATCAAGACGCTGTCTTCAACTGTGCTGGAAGGCTACAGTGAAACAGTTCTGGAATTTAATATCGGTGTCGACCCGCAGGTGAAGGCCAGTGAGGTGCGTGAAAAGGTTGCCAGTGTGCGCAAGGCTCTGCCTGATGATATCGACGAGCCGGTAACGCAGACTGTTGACATCAACTCCCGCGCGATTGTGGCCTATACCTTTGCTTCGCCTTCGCGCAGCCGTGGTGAAATCCGCCGCATTGTGGAGGATAATATTAAGGATGAGCTGCAGATGGTGGAGGGTGTTTCCGAGGTTACTGTTGTCGGTGCCAGCCAGCGTGCTATCCGCATTGTGCTGAAGCCGGAAAAGCTGGCGGAATACGGTATTGCCTATCAGACAGTGCGCAGTAAGCTGAACGCCAATAACTATAATACTCCCGGCGGTAAGGCGAAAAATGACGCTATGGAAATCACTGTGCGTACCTTAGGCAAGTATAACAATATTAATGATATCAAGCAGGTGGTAGTTGCTAATCATACCGGCCGTCCTGTTTATATCAGTGAAATTGCCGATGTGCTTGATTCCTGGGAGGATGAGGATACCTTTGCCAGTGCTAACGGTGTTCCTTGCGTTATGACCTTTGTGCGCAAGCAGTCCAAAACCAATACTGTTGATGTTACCGATAATGTCAATGCCAAGATGGAGGAGCTGAAGCACAGCAATCTGCCGCCCGATATCATTGTTGATAAGGTGCGCGACCAGTCCAACTATATCCGCGACAATATTGCGGATGTCTGGAATGCGATTCTTTTCGGCGGTTTTCTGGCGCTTTTGATAACATATTTATTCCTGCGCAATTTCCGTGCGACTATTATCGGCGGTCTGTGTATTCCTACGTCTATTATCGCCACCTTCTTTATGATGAAGGTTATGGGCTTTACATTGAATAATATGTCGCTGATGGCTTTGAGCCTGGCAGTCGGCATTTTGATTGATGATGCGATTGTAGTAATTGAAAATATTTTCCGCCATATTGAGATGGGACAGACGCCGTTTGTGGCAGCCAAGGAAGCGACGGAGGAGCTGACGCTGGCGATTTTGGCGACGTCCCTGAGCTTAATGGCTGTATTTGTGCCTATCGGCAATATGGGTGAAACCATCGGCCAGTTCTTCAAGCAGTTCGGTCTGACGGTTGCTTTTGCGGTAGCGTTCTCTACTATTGTAGCCTTTTCGCTTACGCCAATGGTTTCGGCGTACTGGATTAAGGCAGAAACCGAGGAGCAGAGCAGCAAGGAGCGCACGCATTTTGTGCAGAGGGCTCTCGATAAATTTGAAGCAGGCTTCCAGTCCGTGCGTGAAATGTATGACAGCTTAATGGCCTGGGCTTTGGAAAGACCTAAGAAGGTTGTTGCCGTAGGTATCATTTCGCTGTTGCTGAATTTGCTGCTGCTTCAATTTGTGGGTACGGAATTCCAACCTACATATGATTCGGGTGAATTCAGCGTCAATGTTAAAGCGCTCATCGGCACCAGTTTGCAGAAAACTGTAGAGCTGGCCAAGCCGTTGCAGCAGGAGATTTCGCAGTTGCCGGAGGTCAAAATCGTGGCGCTTAATATCGGCAACGGCCGCAATCCTGTTAACCAGGGTTCTCTGGATATCCGCCTGAAGCCAAGCAATGAGCGTGAACGCAGCATGCAGCAGATAATGGATGATTTGCGCGGACGCTTCCAAAATGTTGAAGGCCTGAAGGTTACCGTTGTATCAAACCAGGGCGGTGGCCGTGGTGACAGCCGTCCGGTGCAGATTGGTCTGCGCGGCAGCAATATCAAGGAGCTGAAAAATTACGCTCAGCAGTTGGCAGATATGATACGCCGGACTGAGGGTGCGACCGACGTTGATATATCCGATTCGGAAGAGCAGCCGGAAATCGTGGTCAAACTGGACCACGCCAAGGCCAGTGAATTCGGTCTTGATGCTACGGAGGTTGGCAAGGTTATCGAAATGGCTATTATGGGCAAAAGCACCAGCAACAGCTATACCATCGGTGACAATGACTATGATATTATTTTGCAGCTGGAGCAAAGTCAGCGCACTAATATCAATGATGTTATGAACCTGCGCATTTCTTCTTCCGCAGGTCAGTTCATCCGCTTGGGGGATATCGCAGATGTGCGCTACGGCAGCGGTCCTACACGCATTGAGCGTGAGGATAAGCAGCGTCAGATCGTTGTTTATGCCAACACAGTAGGTATTTCGCCCGGTGATTTAATCGGCAAGGTGCGCGATGAATATATTCCTGAGCTGAATTTGCCGCCGGGATATAACTATAAGATGATTGGTCAGGCCGATAACATGGCACGCTCCTTTAAAGAGGTTTATAAGGCCGTTATTCTGGCCATAGTTGTAGTATACATGGTGCTGGCGGCGCAGTTCGAAAGCTTTTCGCAGCCGCTGATTATCATGGTATCATTGCCGTTTGCGATTATCGGCGCTATCCTGGGCCTGCTTGTTGCAGGACAGACGGCGAACATGATGAGCATGATTGGCTTTACCATGCTTCTGGGTCTTGTTACCAAAAATGCTATTTTGCTGATTGACTATGCCAACCAGGAGCGTGAAAAGGGCATGTCTATCCGTGAAGCAGTGCTCTTGGCCTGCTCGCTGCGTCTGCGTCCTATTCTTATGACAACATTGTCTACGATACTTGGTATGCTGCCGATTGCTCTCGGCATCGGCGAGGGTGCGGAGCTGCGCCAGTCTATGGGCGTGGTGCTGATAGGCGGCTTAACAACCTCCACCTTACTGACGTTGGTGGTTGTTCCGTTGATTTATCTGCTCTTTGAGGAGTGGAAGGCGAAAAACTATGTGCAAAGAGGAGAATAGGAGTGAAACAGTTGACACCGAAGGCCTTTGCCGATTATCTGGCAGAGGCTGCAGAAAAAATCCGTCAGGATGGTTTCAGTATTGTTAAGGATAAGCCGATAAATTATGGCCAGCAGATTGCAGTACAGTTTTGTGAGGCTAAGGCATCAGTGAATATATATAACGGCAAAAAAGGACTGACGCATGTTTATAACGGTGACAGTGCCTTAAAGCAAAGATTAATGCTGGTGCTGGAGGGAGTGCAGAATGCGTCTGAGGAGCTGCAGCCTGCAGCCGCAGGAGCAACAGTAAGCAACGGCCTGTGGGCAGGCAGTGATGAATCCGGCAAGGGTGATTTCTTCGGCAGCCTGGTTGTGGCGGCCACAGTAGTGGACAACACAACGGCAGCTAAGCTGCAGGCTGCAGGCGTTAAGGACTGTAAGCTGCTGACTGATAAAAAAATCCTTGAGCTGGAGGATGTTATCAAGGCAACCGTTGTTGATTATAGTGTGCTGGAGCTGAAGCCGAAGATTTATAATCTGCGCTATGAGCAGGTAGCGGCTGCCGGAGGCAAGCTCAACCAGCTTTTAGGCTACGGACATGTGGCGGCGCTCAGTCAGGTGCTGGAGCGGCAAAAGGATTGCCACAGCGCTTTGATTGACCAGTTTACCCAGTCTACGGTAAATTTAAAGGCTTTGCAGCAGCGCTTCCCCGGCTGCAGCGTGCGCCAGCAGCCTAAGGCAGAAAGCAACCTGGCGGTTGCCGCTGCCTCGGTGCTGGCCCGCGCCCGCTTCTTGCGGACGATGGACGAGCTGGCGCAGCAGGCCGGCGTAGGCGAGCTGCCGAAGGGCGGCGGCGAGCAGGCAACGGCATGTGCCCGCCGCTTAGCAGAAAAATATGGCAAAGATGCTTTGCGTGAATATGTAAAGCTGCACTTTGCCAATTACAAAAGAGTGTAGAGATTATGAAAAAACTAATTGTTAACGCAGATGATTTCGGTCTGCATCCTTTGATTAACGCAGGTATTATTAAGGGCTATCGGGAGGGCTTTATTACCAGCACCTCGTTGATGCCCAGTGCTCCCTGCTGGCAGGAGGCGGTGCAGCTGGCGCAGGAAAATCCTCAGCTCGGTATAGGTGTGCATCTGACGCTTGTCGGCAGCGTGGCACCTGTACTGCCTGCAGGCAAGGTCAGCAGCCTTTTGGATGAGCAGGGATTGTTTTTGCCGGATTACGTTGCCTTTGCCAAGCGCTTTTACAGCGGCAGCGTCAAGCGCAGCGAGCTGGAAGCGGAGCTACGCGCGCAAATCGAAAGGGCGTTGGAAGCTAAAATAAACATTACGCATATCGACAGCCATCAGCATACGCATGTGCTGCCGGGAATTAATGCACTTGTATTAAAGCTCTGTAATGAGTATAATATTATAAGGGTACGTATACCTAAGGAAGCCTATACCTTTACCGGAGGTTTTCATACAGGTATCGGCAGAATGATCGGTCGCAGCGGGCTCAGCTTTTGTGCTCAAATGGCGGCGCAGCGCGCTGACAGCCTTGGGCTAAAGCATCCGCAGCATTTCTTCGGCATGCTGGCAGGCGGTCATCTGAATGCGGAGCTTGTAGGCAATATCCTGCATCAGCTTCCGGATGGCGTCAGCGAACTGATGACGCATCCCGGTCTTGATTCTGCTGCCTTGGGAAAAATATTTCCCTGGCAATATCATTGGCAGGAGGAAATGCAGGCGTACCTTGACAGCGGCAATAAAAAGCTGCTGCAGCAGGAGCATATTCAGCCTGTTAATTTTACGGCCTGCTAAAGCTCTTGTACTAAAAAAATAAGCTCATTTGGAGTCTGCTAGATGAATAAAAAATTATTGTTCCGCTTAGGTCTGCTTTTTGGCTTTGTCCTGTTGATTTCGGCGGCGGTTATTTATTTTACATTTGATATACGGACCTTGGAATACCTTACGATGTTCGAGCCTCGCTGTATTCTGCTGGCTTTGTCATGTCTTGCGATAGGCTTGATTTTTGACGGCCTGCGCCTGATAACCTTGGCTTCGGTGACAGACGAGAAGCTGACCTTTCATCAGATAGTGAATGTAGTTCTGAGCAACTACTTTTTGGCGTTGGTAACGCCGGGTGCCAGCGGCGGCGCCATTGCTCAGGTTATGTTTATGCGTAAGGCCGGGGTGCCTGTCGCCAAATCTACGGTAGTAGTTTTGGTGCGCACCGTTATGTCCATTATCTTCCTTATTCTGCTGGTGCCGGTGGTGCTGCACAGCGATGCGGATATAGTAAAATGGATGCCTGCGTCTGTACTGACGATTCTTTCGGTGCTGTTTATATCACTGCCGATCATCGTAATTTCCTTGCTGCAAACACGTTATCCCGAGAAGGCGATTATGTGGTTTACCCGTAAGCTTTCATTTACTACGCAGCGCAATTGCTTTATCTGGTATAACGAGTTCAAGAACGCCGTTGTAGTTATGGGCAAGCATCCGAAGATGGTTTTCCGTGCGTTTATCGAATCCGGTGTGAGCCTGCTCTTTATTTATGCCACTGTGCCTGCTTATTTTACCGGTCTGAATATTGATTTTGACCTGGGGCAGGTTATGGGACGCATGGTACTGCTGAATTTAATACTGTATTTTTCGCCTACACCCGGTGGCAGCGGTGTAGCGGAGGCAGGCTTCTTGGTGCTGTTTTCCAATATTTTGCCTAACGGTGTTGAAGGCATCATGGCAGTTCTCTGGCGCTTTACGGCAGAATATCTGCCCTTTATGCTGGGAGCGGTAGTAACAATCAGAGCTTTTGGCAGCGATGTGCTGAATATGGCTTCGATTAAGAGCAAAACTACCGAGGGTAAGAAAAATGAGTAGTTGGTATATTAATTTTGAAGTTATGTTGAGGGATGGAAACTGATGAATCAGATTGAAAAAAACAGCCTGCTGATTGTAGCAGGCACTGCGTTATTTATGATTATGTTCGGTATCGGCAGCATTCCGCTGCTGGATCCGGATGAACCCGTATATGCGGAAACAGCAAGAGAGATGCTGGCTGCCGGTGATTTTTTGTCACCGAGAATTTTTGGCAATTTCTGGTATGATAAGCCGCCTATGTATTATTGGCTGGTTGCTGTTGCTCAGTTTATTTTCGGTGACAGCGAATTTGCGGCCCGCTTTCCTGCGGCTTTAATGGCCTGTGGTACCTCTGTGATGATGTATGTAGGTATCACAAGGCTGTTCAATGAGCGTGCAGGCTTCTGGTCTGCCATGATTCTTACAAGCTGTGTAGAATTTTTCTATATGGGCAAGGCGGCGGTGACAGATACAACGCTGCTCTTTTTTATGACAGGTGCGTTGCTGAGCTTTATCCATAAGCGTTATTGGCTGATGTATGTGTGCATGGCGCTGGCTACTGTTACCAAAGGTCCTATCGGTATCGTATTCCCGGGAGCGATTATTTTTCTGTATCTGGTGGCTATGGGCCAGCTGCGTGAGATTTTACGCATGCACGTTATCCGTGGTTTGCTGTTGTATTTTCTCATCGCATCACCCTGGTATTACGCTATGTATACCGTGCATGGCATGGAATTTATCAATACCTTCCTGGGCTTTCACAATATAACGCGCTTTACGACGGCTGAACATGCTAACCGCGTTACCTTCTGGTATTATTTTCCTGTAATAATCTTAGGCTTGTTCCCCTGGACAGGTATGCTGTGGCAGGCTGCTAAAGCATCTGTAAGCGAAAGCCGTATAGATGATATGCGCAAGCTGCTGTTCTTCCACGTTTGGTGGATTTTCGTGCTGCTGTTCTTTACTATCTGCAAAACAAAGCTTGTATCCTATATTCTGCCGTTGTTCCCTGCTATGGCGGTAATTATCGGCTGGAATATAGCGAGAATGCAAAGCAGACTGCGCCATAATACAACCTTTTACGGTTGGGCGGCAGGCAGCGGTATTATGTTTGTACTGCTTGGCGTGGGCTGGATTATCGGTGCGCAGTATCTGCCGGAGGCTGACTTCAGCCTGGTGATGCTGGGTGTGCTGACCTTGCTTTTGGGTGCAGCGGCAGTTTTCGCTCTGCTGTATTATCGCGATATCGAGCTGGCATCCTGGCTGCATGTGATGATTGGCGCTGTGACGATGTGTGTTGCCTTTGCTTTTGTTTTGCCGGTAATTGCCGACCGATTCAGTGTAAAAACTATGAGCAGCGTGTATAAGGAACAATGTGAGCAGCAGACGCCTGTTTATGTAGACAAGTTCCTGCGCCCCGGCTTCATGTATTATGCAGGCAAACCCGGTATCGAAATGATTCCGCAGACAGGTGCTTTGACAGATGCTTTGCGTGACGGCAGCAAAAAATATCTATTGGTGCGCGGTTTGGAATACCGTCGCGTGCAGAAGGCGGGTCCGTTGCCGAATAATGTGCGCACAGTAAAGGAAATCAGCGATATCTATCTGCTTGAGCAAAATTGAGTATTAATAATCAATTGTTGAGATGCCGTGATAAAACCTAGCCTTTAACAGAAAAAACAGTGGAGGTTTACCGTCAGGTAAATTCCCACTGTTTTTTAGTGTAAAAAAATTTCTTAAACTTTAGCGATTCTATAATTTGTGAGGTTGGTTTTATCTCAGCCTCTTTTCTTATGCAAAAAATCCCCATCCGTCTTACCTTGCGGTAAGAAAGATGGGGAGTTGCTTTTTCAGCTTATATAATTCTTTTAGTCCTGACCGGGAACCTTCAGCACAGCACCGGTAGCAGCGGAGGTAACCAAAGCAGCATAACGTGCCAGGTAACCGCTCTTAACCTTCGGCGGCGGGCAAACCCAGTTCTTACGGCGTTCAGCCAGCTCTTCGTCGCTCAGCTTAACATTCAGGGTACGGTTCGGAATATCAATTTCAATGATATCGCCGTTTTCAATCAATGCGATGTTACCACCCTCGCGTGCTTCCGGAGAAATGTGACCGATGCAGGCACCGCGGGTAGCACCGCTGAAACGTCCGTCGGTAAGCAGTGCAACGTCCTTGTCGTGGCCCATGCCTGCCAGTACGGAGGTCGGGTTCAGCATCTCACGCATGCCGGGGCCACCCTTCGGGCCTTCGTAACGGATAACGACAACGTCACCGGAAACAACCTTTTGTGCGCAAATTGCAGCAATAGCTTCATCCTCGGAATTATAAACCTTAGCCGGACCGCTGAAGACCTTCATGGAAGGATCAACAGCACTTTCCTTGACAACGCTGCATTCCGGAGCGATATTGCCCTTCAGAACAGCGATGCCGCCGGTTTTGTTGTACGGATTTTCTACGCTGTGAATAACTTCAGGACGCAGGATTTCCGCATTTTTGATAATCTGACCGACAGTTTTGCCGCTGACAGTCTGGCAGGATTTTTTAATCAGCTTCAGACGGTCAAGCTCGTGCATAACGGCAGGGATGCCGCCGGCTTCGTTCAAATCAACGATGTGGTGGCTGCCACCAGGGCTCATCTTAGTGAGGTACGGAGTTTTCTTGGAGATTTTATCGAACAGCTCCAGCGGCAGGTCGATGCCTGCTTCGTGAGCGATTGCCGGCAGATGCAGTGCGGTGTTGGAGCTGCCGCCGATAGCCATATCAACAGTAATAGCGTTCTTGAAGGCATTGAGCGTCATGATGTCGCGAGGCAGAACGTTTTCCTCCAGCAGACGCATAACAGCCATGCCTGCGTGCTTAGCCAAAGCAATACGCTTGCCGTTATAAGCAGCGGGGATAGTGCCGTTGCCAGGCAGGCCCATGCCAAGAACCTCAGTCAGGCAGTTCATGGTATTTGCAGTGAACAGACCGGAGCAGCTGCCGCAGCCCGGGCATGCACAATGCTCGATTTCTCTGAGCTCTGCTTTATCAATCTGACCGGACTCAAAACGGCCGGCAGCTTCAAATACAGTAGATACGCTGATATCTTTGCCATGGTAACGACCGGGCAGCATCGGACCGCCGCTGACAACAACGGTCGGGATGTTCAGACGAGCTGCTGCCATCAGCATGCCGGGAACAATTTTATCACAGTTCGGAATCAGGATTAAGCCGTCAAACGCATGGCCGTTAGCAACAGCTTCGATGCTGTCCGCAACCAGCTCACGGCTTGCCAGCGGATATTTCATACCGTCATGGCCCATGGCAATGCCATCGCAGATGCCGATAGCCGGGAACTCAATCGGAGTACCGCCAGCTTCCAGCACACCGTATTTGGCTGCCTTAGCGATGGTATCCAGATGCATATGCCCCGGAATGATTTCGTTAGCGGCACAGCAGATGCCGATTAACGGTTTCTTTAATTCTTCTTCAGTATAACCCATTGCATAGAACAGAGAGCGATGGGCTGCGCGGGTTGAACCTTTTTTTACTTGTGTACTGCGCATGTTTCTTTGACCTCTTTCCCTTAAGTAATAACTACTACCGTACTGGCTACTGATAAAGCACCGTATACTTCATCAGGTTTTCCTCGACGTACAGAATGTACGCCATCGTCAACCTTCTTCGTCTCCGGCACTTTCTGAGCAGCCTGCGTAGAATGAACTTAGCAAGCTGCTGATAAAGCACCATATACATCAAGTCGCCTCGACCTTAATGCTTTTTATTGCAGCCAATACGGTTAAAAATAAACAACAACAGTCCTGAAGTCTTTCAGGGTACTCATAAAATTTTACAATTTTTATAGCCTGATGTCAAATTTTATGGACAAAAAACTACAATTAAGTGTAAGCTTGCACCTTAAAAACTGCATCTTAGTTACATTCTTTACAAACTTGGTAAAATTTAAAAATAATTCACGATTACTGCGTGGAGAATAGTATATAATAGGCGTGTAAAATTGTTGCGAGGTGATTATCATGAAAACTAAATTAACTGAGCTCTTAGGTATAAAATATCCTGTTATCCAGGGTGGTATGGCGTGGACGAGTGACGCTGTGCTGGCTGCGGCAGTTTCCAACGCCGGTGGTGCCGGTATCATCGGCAGCGGCGGCCGTACTGTGGAATGGACACGTGACGAGGTGCGCAAGGCAAAATCTCTGACCGACAAGCCCTTCGGCGTTAACGTTATGCTGATGGCTCCTAATATTGCGGAAATCATTGCTATGCTGTGCGAAGAAAAGGTAGCCTTTGTTACCTTGGGTGCAGGCAATCCTGTACCGCACATTCCTGCTTTTCATGCTGCAGGCATCAAGGTTATTCCGGTAGTGCCTAATGTTAAGCTGGCAAAGCGTATTGAAGCTGCAGGCGCTGACGCTATGGTTATTGAAGGTATGGAGGCCGGTGGTCACATCGGCAAGCAGACTACTATGGCGCTGATGGAAAACGTACTGCCGCAGATTAAATCTGTTCCGGTGCTTGTTGCAGGCGGTATCAGCGACGGTCGTGCGCTGGCTGCAGCTTTGCTGATGGGCGCTGCAGGTGTGCAGATGGGCAGCCGTTTCCTGCTGACTGAGGAATGCCCGGCAAATCCTGCTGCTAAGGAAGCAATTGTCAAAGCAACTGATACTGACAGTGTAGCAACAGGCTATAGCCGTAATCTTGGTGTACGCTGCCTGGCGAACGCTTTTACCGATGCGTATACTGCACGTGAAATTGCCGGTGCTCCCAAAGAGGAGCTGATGGCGATGGGTACAGGCACCAACCGCAGAGGTCTTGTGGAAGGTGATGTTACCAACGGTACCGTTATGTGCGGTCAGAGCCTGAACGTGCTGAATAATATTCTGCCCTGCAAGGATGTTATGGAGCGTATTATTGCTGAAGCCAAAGAGGCTATTGCCAACGTACAGAAAATCGAGCTGTAAGAATTAAAGCAAAAAGCATGCATTGCTGTGAGAAGCGGTGCATGCTTTTTTGCGTTTAAATCTGGTCTGTAATTATTCAGCTTATCTGGTTGCATTCGGGGAACAGGCTGCTTAATCGTTCTATTACTGCGGCAATTTTATCTGTCTCGATGGCAGCGTAATTGATAACAAGCGTGCAGCCGTTATTTTCTTCGGTATTATGACTGTAATCGGAATAGAAGGAAAGGCACATATCTGCTGCCAGTGCTGCCTTGCGTACTTCTGCTTCCGTCAGTTTGGTGTTGATATGCAGTACAAAATGCGTACCGGCGTTGCGTTCGGTTATCTGCGAAACAGCGGCTAGCGGCGAGGAGTGGATGGCAGCCAGAATTTTGTGGCGCTGCTCGCGGTAGTAGTTTTTCATTTTGTTGATATGGCGTTCAAAATAGCCTTCGGAAATGAAGCGTGCCAGCGTATACTGCTCAAAGCTGGATACGGTGCAGCTGTAAAAACTCATGGTCTGCTCATAGCGCTCCAGCAGACGCGGCGGCAGCACCATGTAGCTGATGCGCAGCGAGGGAACCAGGCTTTTGGAGAAGGTGTTCATGTAGATTACGCGGCTTTGCGTATCCTGCGCGTACAGCGGCAGGATAAAGCGACCGGTGTAACGGAATTCGCTGTCGTAATCATCTTCAATTATATAGCGCTTGCGGATACGGTTAACCCATTCAAACAGCTCCAGCCTGCGTGTTACGGGCATGACAATACCGGTAGGGAAATGGTTGGCTGGGGAAAGATGTACTACGTCGGCACCGCTTTCCTCCAGCTTGTCAATCATCAGGCCGTTGTCATCAATGGGGATGTACTTCCAGGGATTGCCGAAGCTGGCGGAGATGGAGGCGAATTTTTTATAGCCCGGTTCTTCGATGGCGAAGGTGCAGGCATGGCCGAACATCTGCAGCAGGCGGCCGTAAAGATATTCCGTACCGGCGCCGATGATAATTTGCGAAGGATCAACCTGCATAGCGCGGTTATGTGCCAGATAGTCGGCAATAGCCTTACGCAGTTCGTAGACGCCCTTGTAGGGAACGGTTTTGAGCAGCTCTTCGTTGTGCACGGAAAGTGTTTCGCGCATCAGGCGTGTCCATGTAGCGAGTGGGAAGTTTTGCAGGCTGATGCGGTTAGCCTTGAAGTCGGCAAAGTATTCGCGCTCCGCTGCCTCCGGCAGCATCGCTGCTGCAGCCTTGCGGCGCACGCGGTAGCTGCTGACGTCTTCTACGAAGTAGCCTTTCTTTTCGCGCGAGGTGATGTAGCCTTCTACCGCCAGTTGGGCGTAGGCGTTGGCCACGGTGATGATGCCCACGCTCAGATGCTGTGCCAGCGTGCGCTTGGAGGGCAAGCGTTCGCCTGCCTGCAGCCTGCCGCTGATGATATCCTGACGGATGCATTGGTATAAGTAATCATAGAGCGGTGTGCTGCCGCGTTTATCCAAATCATATGTTAACATGAGTGATATTTCTCCTTGGTTCTAAAATATTTTTGCTTTTTGATTCTTTTAATAGGACCATTTTGATTATACAATAGTGACATCAAAAAAACAAGTCCCGTCACAATGGTGTGAAGGGCAAGAGCCAAATGAGGAGGTTTATCATTATTATGGAAAAAGTAAAATTACAAGCACAATATGGTTTATATATTAACGGAGAGTGGCGCAATGCATCCGACGGCGCAACCTATAATGCAGAAAGCCCTGCCGACGGCAGCCATCTGGCAGTTTGCGCCCAAGGCAGCCGTGAGGATGTAGAGGCAGCCTCCGCAGCAGCTTGGGAAGCGTTTAAAACCTGGAAAAAGACTACCCCGGCACAGCGTGCCGCTCTGCTGAATAAAATTGCCGATATTATTGATGCTAACAAAGAGCATCTGGCAATGGTAGAAAGCATGGATAACGGCAAGCCGATTCGTGAAACCATGAACGTGGATATTCCGATGGCGGCGGAGCATTTCCGTTATTTTGCCGGCTGCATCTTGGCGGAGGAAGGTCAGGCTTCCGTACTTAACGAACAGTTCCTGTCTATCATCCTGCGTGAGCCTATCGGCGTAGTCGGTCAGATTATTCCCTGGAACTTCCCGTTCCTGATGGCAGCGTGGAAGCTGGCGCCGGTGTTGGCAGCAGGCGACTGCACCATACTGAAGCCTTCCAAGGAAGCAAGCCTTTCTATTTTGGAATTTGCACGTCTGATTGACGGCGTATTGCCAGCAGGTGTTTTCAATGTTATTACCGGCGCGGGAAGCAAAACCGGTCAATATATGCTGGAGCACAAAGGCTTTGCCAAGCTGGCCTTCACCGGCAGTACCGAGGTTGGCCGCAATGTAGGTTTGGCGGCGGCAGAACGCATTATCCCGGCAACATTGGAGCTGGGCGGTAAAAGTGCCAACATTTATTTTGATGACTGCGATTTTGATCAGGCCATCGACGGTGCTCAATTAGGTATTCTCTTTAACCAAGGTCAGGTTTGCTGTGCCGGCAGCCGTATCTTCGTGCAGGATACCATTTATGATAAATTCGTACCGGCTTTAGTACAAGCTTTCAATAAGGTTAAGGTGGGCCTGCCGTGGAATGATGATACTCAGATGGGTTCTCAAATCAACGAAACCCAAATCAAGAAAATCCTGAGCTATGTTGAAATTGCTAAGCAGGAGGGCGCTACTATTGCCTGCGGCGGTGAACGCTTTACCGAGGGCGAGCTGGCCAAGGGTGCATTTATGAAGCCGACGCTGATTACCAATGTAACCAACGATATGCGTGTGGCGCAGGAGGAAATCTTCGGACCTGTTGCCGTAGTTATCAAATTCCACGATGAGGATGAGGTTGTGGCTATGGCTAATGACAGTGAATACGGCCTCGGCGGTGCTGTCTGGACTAAGGATATTAACAAGGCTATCCGTGTGGCACGCAACGTAGAAACCGGTCGTATGTGGGTGAACACCTACAATCAGATTCCGGAACATTCTCCCTTCGGCGGCTACAAAACCTCCGGTATCGGTCGTGAAACTCACAAGATGATTTTGAACCACTATACACAAGTGAAAAATATTATGATTAATCTCAGTTATGCTCCTTCTGGGTTTTATCCTCAGGACTGACGATTAATAAACAGGATTATTCCTGAATAGTTGCGCAAAAAAAGCTCCGGCGGTTGCCGGAGCTTTTTTGCTGAGTGATTTATATTTATTTATCCAATTTTGCATTATCCAAAAATGCTGTGCCGAATTGCGTGTAGTTCATTTCCGCACCGCGCAGGTCGGCGTATTCCAAAACGGATTTATCCAGCAGCGCCTTATCCAGCTTACTGTTGTTCAAATTGCTGTGGCCCAGCTTGCTGCTGCGCAGGTCTGCTTCCGTCAGGTCGCTGCGCTCCAGATGGGCACAGTATAGGTTAGCGCCATGAAAAACTGCGTTTTTCAGGCTGGCACGACGCAGCCAGCTATAGGGCAGGTTGGCAAAGCTGAAGTCGGCGTAATCAGCCTGTACGCCGTCCATAGAGGCCTCCTGTGCTTTGACCTGCTGCAGATTTGCGTTCAGCAGATGTGCGCCACGCAGCTGGCAGCGGTTAAGATATGCTCCCTGCAGGCTGGCGTTGGTAAAATCGCTGCCGGAGGCATTGGCATAGCGGAAGTTGGCATATGCCAAATTGGCACCGCGCAGGCTGGCGTTGGGCAACAGGGCGCTCTGGAAGCAGGCATCCTGCAGCTTGGCTTTGTCCAGCTTGGTAGAGTCCAGACGTGCTTCCGTAAAATCGGTATTGGTAAAATCACGTCTGGATAAATCCATTCCCGATAAATCGGCACCGGAAAGGTCACCGCCGGGGCAGCTTGCTCCGTTCAGTACCGCATTTAAATCACTGTTACTGTAAGCAAGGGCTGTGCTGCTTAAGCCGAGAGCCAGAAGAGTAAGCACAGTCTTGAAAAAATTCTTACGCATTTTGGCCTCCTGCATAGCTTTCTGTTTCATCCAGCAAAAGCTCCAGCTGTTTGGGATCATTCGGCAGACGGTCGATAATCTTCCAAGGCTTAACCTCGGAAAAATCCTCAGGCTTATAGCCGGAGCCTTCCAAAATAATCAGGCAGGGTGCGCCGATGGCATTGGCACAGCGCACGTCATTAGGCGTATCGCCGATGAAAATCAGCTCGTTCGGCTTAGCTTCTTCATTTTGCATATACAGACGGTGGAAGGCAACCTTAGCCAGCATTTCGCGGTTTTCGCTGATTTCGCCGAAGACGCTGTGTTCGTGGTTAAAATATTGGTCCAGACCGAAATGCTGCAGCTTGAGATGGGCACCGGTGCTGGTGTTGCCGGTGAGCAGGCAGTTGCAGTAACGGCTATCAGGCCGGCAGAAGTATTGCAGCGTTTTCTCCACGTTTTTCAAAACACGGCCCTTATGCAGCGGCAGCTGTTTGGGAAGCTCCATATGGTAACGTATAAGCAGGCCTGCTGCTTCCGCACTGTTGCAGCGTCCGCGCAGACGGGTAACAACGCTTTTGATGATATCCGAGTCAGTGCGTCCTGCCAGCGATTTGTTGAAATAGAAGGCATCCAGAAAATAATAATCCTTGATAACCTTAATCATGGCATCCTTGCCGGCACCGCCGGACAGAATGAGGGTGCCGTCTACATCCCACATTAAATATTTCATGTGAAAAATCTCCTTTGGTTTAAGAAAAAACAGGGGCTGTTCATACAACCCCTGGAAAAGTTTATCTTATAGTCCCGCTTAGATGCCACGGGGCTTGAACATCATTTTTTTCAGTTGAGCGCCGACGTTTTTGGTAACGTTCTGGGTACGGCGGATGAATTTGATGTTGGAGCGGTGGTTAGGCTTCATATCGTATTTGCTGCCGAAATCGCCACGGTCCAGCAGGGTAATCTTGGCTTTGTCGCAGTCAAAAGCGCTGCGCAGATAGCGTGCCATGCCCGCAGGGTCGGCATCGTCGTAGCAGCTGAAAATATCCGCAGCAATAAAACCGAGCTTAGGATATACATGCAGAGTTACATGACCTTGTTTGCAGAGTGCGGAGATGGAATATTCGCTCTGGCCTTCTTCCTGACAAACAAGCAGCTCGCGGCTGTTCATCTGGTATTTGTCACAGCCTTCCTGCAACAGAGTCTTTGCCTTTTCGGTGTCGTTGACTTCGTTTACGCCGCAGTTATACATATCTATGGCTATTAATTTTCCTGTAAATTTTTTGGGTTGCATGTGTAAAACTCCTCATGTTTATAGTTACAATAATACAAAGCCGGTTCAGGCGCAGGGCGCTGATTTGCCGGAAACAATATATAGTGCATATCTCATTCAATTATAGCGAAAATTATAATACTTGTAAAGTCAAATTACTATCCTAATTGAGAAAACTATGTTATAATAATAGCTATAGTTAAAACATTTGTTTTGTGTGGCGGTGAGAAAATGGAAAAGCTGGAAGCGATAGTTGATGATATAGTGTTTCAAAGCGATGACGGCATGTTCAGCGTGCTGCGTATGGAAAGCAAGGCGCAGGGACGATTTACTGCCGTTTATCATGGCAATGCGCCGTACATGGGCGAAAATGTGGCTATGGAAGGCAACTGGATTGAGCATGCCAGATTCGGCAGACAATTTGATATACAGGCACTGCAGGTTTTGCAGCCAACTTCGGTAGCAGGCATTGAACGCTTTCTGGCTTCCGGCGCTGTGAAGGGTGTAGGGCCGGTGACGGCGGCAAGAATTGTGGAGGCCTTTGGAACGGATACGCTGGAGATTTTGGGAAGCTATCCCGAGCGCTTGGCACAGGTACGCGGCATCAGCGCCAAAAAGGCTGCCGCTATCGGTGAATCGTACAGCCAGCTTTCCGGTCTGCGCGAGCTGATGGTGTTTTTGGAAGCGCACGGCGTGAGCAGCGGTTACGCAGCTCGCCTGCAGGCAACCTACGGCGCTACGGCGATTACCCGCATTAAGGAGAATCCCTATAGCCTGGCGGAGGATATTACCGGCATAGGTTTTAAAACTGCGGACAGAATTGCTATGGCTATGGGCATGGAACATGACTGCGAGGAACGCTTGCGCGCAGGCATTGCTTATGCGTTGACGCAGGCCGCAGGCGTGGGACACACCTGCGTGCCGGAGGAGCTGCTGGTGCGCGAAACGGCAAGAGCGTTGGCGGTAGATACTTCCATGGTGCAGGATGTTTTCAGCAGCCTGCTGGAGCAGGATTTGCTGCGCACTGAAGAAATGGGCGGTATTCGCCTGATATATCCGGAATATCTGTATACGGCTGAGGTGCAGACTGCGCGCCGTCTGCTGAAGCTGCGCGATCAGGCAAAGCCGGTGACGCGCGTGAATGCGGATGAGGTTATTGCCAAGTGGGAGCGTGATGCCGGTATTACGCTGGCAGAGGCACAGCGTCAGGCGATTTATGCTTCACTGGAGCATGGCGTTTTCGTTCTCACCGGCGGTCCCGGTACAGGTAAAACAACCGTCGTTAAGGGTATTTTGAACGTTCTGGAGCAGGCTGGCTGCCGCATTCTGCTGGCTGCGCCTACCGGTCGCGCTGCACGCAGGCTGGCTGATTCTGCCGGTCATCCGGCGGCAACGGTGCATCGTCTGCTGGAATACCAGCCTACGGGTGACGGCCTGTGCTTCGGCAAGGATGACAGCGATCCTTTGGATGCGGAAGCAATTATTATCGATGAGGCTTCGATGCTCGATATCAGCCTGACCTATCATCTGCTTAAGGCAATTCCCGGCGGCTGCCGTCTGATTTTCGTCGGTGACGTGGACCAGCTGCCGTCCGTGGGTGCAGGCTCGGTGCTTAAGGATATGATCCGTTCGGGCAGAATGCCTGTTGTACGTCTGGAAAATGTTTTCCGTCAGGCAGAGGTCAGCCCGATTGTCCGTAATGCGCATAAGATTAACCGTGGCCAGATGCCGGAGTTTCTTGCCGGTGCCGACAGCGAGTTTGCGCTGGAGGAGTTTGCCAATGAGCAGGATGCTGCGGAATTCGTAGCGCGTACCTATGCCCAGCTTACGTCCGGCGGTGACTGGCGCAGGGTGCAGGTGTTGACGCCGATGCATAAGAATCCCTGCGGCGTGCAGAATCTGAATAAGCTGCTGCAGAAATATCTTAATCCGCCGTCTGCTGCCAAGCCTGAGGTTAACATACCCGGCAACGTGCTGCGTATTGGCGACAAGGTTATGCAGATTCGCAATAACTACGAAAAAGATGTTTTCAACGGCGACATCGGCCGTGTAATTAAGATAGACGGAAAAAATGTTACGGTAGCCTTTCCGGAGCGTCCTGAGGGTGATTACGTTACCTACGCTCAGGGTGAGGTGGAGGAGCTGCAGCTGGCCTACGCTATGAGCGTGCATAAGTCGCAGGGCAGCGAATATCCCTATGTTATTTTGCTCATGGTGCAGAGTCATTACATCATGCTGCAGCGCAATCTGCTATATACGGCTGTGACCAGAGCTAAGGAAAAAGTGCTGATTGTCGGCAGCAAAAACGCGGTGCGTACCGCTGTGGAAAACGACAAGACAAAAAGGCGTTACAGCTTGCTGGCTGAGCGTCTGCAGGAAAGCAGCGAGGTGTTCTGATGCATCGTTTGTTAAGAGATTTTGCTTATTACGGGCGTGTAGCGAAGGAGCTTATTTTTCCCCGTCGCTGCGCTGTGTGTGCGACTAATATTGACAACGGCTATGTCTGTGAGCAGTGCCGCAAAGAATATCTGCTGCAGCGTCAGCTGCCCTGCTGTCCGCGTGAGGAATATCTGGCGGGACAGGCAGCACCGCTGCCGACTGATGTTCTGTACAGTGCGTTGCTGCTCTATAAATATGATGGCGTGTTTAAGGATGCGCTGCATAAAATAAAATTTGACGGTGAGGCAGGCTGGCTGCCGTTGCTGCGTGAGGAAGCGGAGCTTGCGTTGCCCGCGGCCAAAATGCGCTGGCTGCAGCAGTTTGACCTTATTACCTGCGTACCGACGGCGCCCGAGCGACGCAAGCAGCGTGGCTTTGATGTGCCGCAGGAGCTGTTTGCGGGCCTTTTGGAAGGACGCAGCGTGGGCATGGAGGTTTTGCTGGAGCGGGTGCGCCACACGGAGCCTTTGTACGAGCTGAAGCCGGAGGAGAGAAAGCAGGAGCTGGCAGGCTGTTTTGCCATGCTGCCGCATGCCAGGGTGAGCGGCAAGCATGTACTGCTTTGCGACGATATCTATACTACGGGCAGCACCTTTGCGGAAGCGGCACAGGTGCTGCTGGACGCAGGTGCGGCGCGTGTATCGGCGTTGGCGCTGTGCGCGGCGCAGGCTAATTGGGAGTGACTTTTTCTTGATGCAAAAAATAAAGAATTATTGGCGGCGTGAGCCTGTTTTGTGCATAGCTGTTATTTTAGCTGCCGTAAGCAGCCTTTACAGCAGGCCACAGCTTGCCTATATAGATTTTGACGTGTTGGCGATATTGCTTTCTCTCATGCTGGTGGTGGCGGAGCTGAAGGAGATACGCTTTCTGGACTGGCTAGCGGTGGAGCTGCTGAACAAATGCCGCAGCAAGCGTCAGCTAGAGCTGGTGCTGCTGGCAGTGACCTATGTCAGCTCAATGTTCGTGACGAATGATGTGGCCTTGCTGACCTTTGTGCCGTTGGCGCTGGTTATCGGCAAAACCTTAAAGATGGATATGGAGCGGATTATTATCCTGCAGACGCTGGCTGCCAACCTTGGCAGTATGCTGACGCCGCCCGGTAATCCGCAGAATTTGTTTTTATATGCGCATTATGCTTATACCGCCGGCAGCTTTTTCGCCGTAATGGCTGTGCCGGGAATAATTTCGCTGGCCTATCTGCTATTGTTATTATTCCATGGCAAGGACAGCGTGCTGAAGCTGGAGCTGCCAAAGCTGCAGCAGCCTCCCAAGGGAATATTGCTGCTCTTTTTGGGACTGCTTTTGTTAAACATCGGTGCTGTGCTGCATTGGTTCGACAAGCTGTGGGCCTTGCTGCTGACGGCAGGCGTAGTTGCCCTGTGCGACTGGCGTCGCCTGCGGGAGGTTGATTACAACCTGCTCGTGACCTTCGCCGGTTTCTTTGTATTCATCGGCAACATCAGCCACAGTCCTGCGGTAAGCTATTTGCAGCAATCGCTGATGGGCAGTGCGGCAGGCACCTATTTAACCGGACTGCTGGCCAGCCAGTTTCTCAGCAATGTACCGGCGGCTATGCTGCTGGCAGGCTTGACTAAGGAAGCAGATGCGTTGCTTTTAGGTGTTAATATCGGCGGTCTGGGTACGATGATTGCTTCGATGGCGAGCGTTATTTCCTATAAACTTTATGCTGCAGAGCATCCCTCGCAGGCAGGAAAATATGTACGAACTTTTTTGTACTACAATTTTCTGGGCCTGCTGCTGATAGGAGGAGCGGTTTACTTCCTTCTGTGAGCGGGGAAATGCTTTGCGGCATTTCTTTTAGCATAATGGTAAACCGAAGACGTGTAATAAGTTGACTATTTACATCACTTGCATTATAATAAAGCACGTGAAGCAGACAACGATAAGCTGCTCAAATGAAAGGAAAATGCAAAAATGTTAGAGCTTGCACATAAACTGGCGGACAGCGATGCCAAATTCTTCGGCGGCTGGGTGCTGGCAGGAGCAGAAGCACATATTCATCAGCCTGCTGAGGCTATGGCGAATCAGGTGCTGTTGGCGAAGGAACGCAAATCAATCATCCGTGTAGCGGGAACTGCGGCAGATGGCAGTCCGGCTAAGGAACTGCGGGTATTTTTGGTACTGCCTAAGCATAAATTAGGCACGAAGCCGCTGGAGCCTGAAGCAATTAAGGGCGATTTGCTGACAAAGCACTCCTTCACAACACAGGAGATAGCGGATTATGTTGCTTATACAGGTGACGAAAACGTCATCCATAAGGGTGAGCATCCCATCGTGCCGGGACTGTGTATGGCTGCCTGGCTGCAGCGTGAGCTGGCGCTGACGGAGCTGGACTGGCGCATTACCTTTGTCGCTCCTGTTTACGCAGGCGACGAGCTGTGCATATACAGGACAGAAGGTCAGCTTGCTGCTTATGTGGGAGCAATAAATGTTTTTGTGATTAAAGAATTATAGTAAGGCTGGTGTATGAAAATGACAACTTCTGGTACAGAAATCAATAAGAATCATAGAGGAGCAAACGTCAGCAAGACTGCGGAAATGACCAAGATGGCGCTGATGGTAGCAATGAACTGCGTATCCGCTTATATCATTATTCCGCTGCCGTTTTCTCTTTCTCCGCTTGCATTGCAGACTATGATCGTAAATCTTACAGGCTATGTGCTGAACGCTAAGCAGGCCTTTATGACTATGCTGGTTTATCTGCTGGTAGGTTTGGCAGGTGTGCCTGTATTTACCGGCGGCAGTGCGGGACCGGGCAAGCTTTTTGGTCCTACCGGCGGTTACATCATCGGCTTTTTGTTTACCGCTGTTTTCCTGGCATATTTCAGAGGCGAAAAATACAGCTTCAAGCGTTACGCTTTGCTTGGCTGCGTTATCGGTATTCCGCTGATTTATGTGTTCGGCGTTGTACAGCTGAAGCTGATTACCGGTATGGGTTGGGATAAGGCAATTATGACCGGCGCGCTGCCCTTCATTCCGCTGGATATTGTTAAATGCTTGGCTGCTGCCGTAATTGCAGGACCGATTAACCGTATTTTTGCCAACAACAGATAAATAAGGTATAATTTTAGAGCTGTCAGCTATTTGCCGCAAGGCAGGTGGCAGGCAGCTTTTTTCGGATATAGAGGTGTTAAGATGGAAAATGCATATATTTTAGGAGGCCTGCGCAGCTACGTAGGTGTAGTCAACGGTATATATCGTCATATCCCGGCAGAGGTGCTGGGGGCGGAGGTGCTTAAGCAGGTGATGGAAAAATATCAGCTGCGCGAGCCTGATTATATCATTGCCGGCAACGGTGTGGGTGCCGGCGGCAATATTGCGCGCCTGATGGCTTTGACGGCAGGCGTAGATATTTCGGTGCCGGCCTTTACGGTAGATGTACAATGCGGCAGCGGTTTGGAAAGCATTGCTGTTGCCGCAGCCAAGATTAACAGCGGCGAGGCAGATGTAATTATTGCCGGCGGCTTTGAAAGCAGCTCTACGCAGCCAAGACGCGGTTATAATCCCAATCACCCGGATTATGCAGGCGACGACTGGTACAGCGTGGCCAAGTTTATGCCGGGCATTCACCGCGAAACTGTAATGCTGGAGGGAGCGGAGCTTGCAGCCAAGCGCGAAGGCATTACTAAAGAAGAAATGGACAGTTGGGTATTGCGTAGCCATGCGCTCGCAACGCAGGCGTGCGAGCAGGGACTGCTGCAGAATATTATCGCTCCGGTCTGCGGTGCCGTTAAGGACGAAGGCATCCGGCCGCGCATGAGCCAACGCCTGCTCGACAGAATGCCCAAGGTGCTGGAGGGAGGCGAATTTATTACGGCGGCCAATTCCTGCCTGATTAACGATGGCGCGGCCTTTGTGGTGCTGTGCTCGCAAAAATATCTGCAGGAGCACGGCTTAAAGGCGCAGGCCAGAGTGCTGGGTAGCGCAGCCTGCGGCGGTGATCCCTTGGTAAGTCCGCGTACTGCAGTTACCGCACTGCAAAAGCTGTTGGCCAAGCATGGACTGCAGGAGCAGGATATCGCAGACTTTGAGCTGAATGAAGCCTTTGCCGTAATTGATGTGCTGTTTGCCCGCAGCTTTCCGCACAGCACTGATAAATACAATGTGTTCGGCGGGGCGTTGGCTTACGGTCATCCCTATGGTGCCAGCGGCGGCATAATTACGCTGCATCTGTTGGAGGCGCTGAAGCAGAAGGGCGGACGCTACGGCGCCGCAAGCGTAGCTGCCGCAGGCGGCGTAGGTACGGCGCTGCTGCTGGAAAGAGTGGAGTGAAGCAAATGGATTACTTGACCTTAATAGCACAGCAAAAGCAGGATAAGCTCGCTCTTATAGAGGATGAAGAGGAGTATACCTATGGCAGACTGGCGCAGGAGGCGCGCAGGCTGCGCAGTAAAGCGGATTTTAGCGCTCCGGCAATTTTTATCCATGAAAGCAGCATCGCCCGTCAGTTAATTGCCTTTTTGGCCTACAGCGGTACCAAAACTGTGCCGGTTATCGCTACCGAGGTGAGCAAAAAGCAGCAGTTTTGCTGCGATAATATTCCGCAGGCAGCCTGCATGGGCGTTATGACCAGCGGCAGCACCGGCAAAAGCAAGCTGTTGTGGCGCAGCTATCATAGCTGGGCGGACTTTTTCCCGGAGCAGAACCGTGTTTTCGGCGTTGATGAGCAGACAGTGATTTTTTGTCAGGGAAGCCTGGCCTTTACCGGCAACCTTAATATTTATATGGGCGTGCTGGCGGCAGGCGGCACACTGGTAGTGACGGAGCGCTTCCGTCCGCGCCATTGGCTGCAGCTGATGCAGCGCTATGCGGTGAACGCAATCTACCTGATTCCATCCAAGCTGCTGCTGCTGCCAAAATTTTTGCGTGAGCCTGATGTGCGTGTGCGCAGTATCATCAGCGGCTCGCAGAGCATGAGCAGGCAGGAGGCGGACAAACTGCTGCAGATATTCCCCAATGCTGATATCACGCTGTACTACGGCGCCAGCGAGCTGAATTACATTACCTACATCAAGGCCGAAGAAATGACGGATGACCGCACGCTTATCGGCCGTCCGTTCAAGGGCGTGCAGGTGAGTGTTTGTAATGAAGAAATTTTCATTGATACGCCTTATCATGTGGAGAAAATCTCGCTGCCGTTTTCCCTGAAGGACAGGGGACATCTGGATGCGGAAGGACGCCTGCACTTTTTGGGGCGCACGGATGATATTGTGAGCGTTAACGGACGCAAGGTTTCTGCCGTCAGGGTGTGCGCTGCACTTACTGAGCTGGAGAGCATTGAGGAGGCTGCAGTCATCTGCCGTCATGTGGACGATGCCGATGTGCTTATTGCTTTTGTGGGGGCGGCGCGTGAATACGGCAAGCAGGAGCTGGTTAAGCTGCTGCGGCAAACCTTAGAGGATTACGAGCTGCCTAAGCAGTTTGTTTTCATGGAGCAGCTGCCGCATAACGAAAGCGGTAAGGTGGATAAATTGGCGCTGAAAAACTTTCTCTAAAATTTTTTCAAAAAACCTCTTGCCAAAACGTTAAACGTATGGTAATATATATAACTGTCAGACACACTGACATTGGCCCGGTGGTTCAGTTGGTTAGAATGCCGCCCTGTCACGGCGGAGGTCGTGGGTTCGAGTCCCATCCGGGTCGCCAATGCGGAAATAGCTCAGTGGTAGAGCACCTCCTTGCCAAGGAGGGGGTCGCGAGTTCGAATCTCGTTTTCCGCTCCATAGGGGCATAGTTCAATGGTAGAGCAACGGTCTCCAAAACCGTCGATCTGGGTTCGAGTCCTAGTGCCCCTGCCATAGCAAGCGTAGCCTGAGAGTTCAGCTCTCAGGCTTTTTTTATGTCTACGTTTAGCAAGATACTACTTTATTAGCAAATAGTTTATGCAAGGCTTTGTCGCTAATCCCTTTACCTTGCATCTTACAAGCTTTTCTGTAACTTTCAAGACAATTTTATTGACAGTGTGACGGAAAAAGCATATAATAAAATAGTTTAGTAATACTGTGAAAGGATGCACTTGACAAGCATCCTTTTTCTTGTCTTTTATGAAGGAGAGAAAAGGAATAATGATTAGAAACGATATTCGTAATATAGCAATTATTGCCCACGTTGACCATGGCAAGACTACCTTGGTTGATGCTATGCTGAAGCAAAGCGGCGTTTTCCGTGCTAACGAGCGCGTTGAAGAACGTGTTATGGACTCCAACGCATTGGAGCGTGAACGTGGTATCACCATTCTGTCTAAAAACACCGCTGTTATGCACAACGGCGTAAAAATCAACATTCTGGATACCCCGGGCCATGCTGACTTCGGCGGCGAGGTTGAACGCGTGCTGACTATGGTTGACGGCGTACTGCTGCTGGTTGATGCTTATGAAGGCCCGATGCCGCAGACCAAATACGTACTGCGTAAAGCATTGGAACAGCACCTGAAACCGATTGTTGTAATCAACAAGATTGACCGCCCCGACCAACGTGTTGATGAAGTTATTGACGAAGTTCTGGACCTGTTCATTGAACTGGATGCAGATGAAGATCAGCTGGAGTTCCCGGTTGTTCTGGCTTCCGCCCGTAACGGTATTGCCAAACTGTCCATGGACGAGGAAAGCAATTCTTTGGAGCCTTTGTTCAAAGTAATTCTGGAAAACATTCCTGCTCCGGATGTTGACGTTAATGCACCGCTGCAGATGCTGGTTAACACCCTGGACTATGATGATTATGTAGGTCGTATCGTTGTAGGCCGTGTAGTTCGCGGTACCATCCACAACGGCGAAAACATCATTCTGATGGACGAAGCAGGCAACCGTAACGGCAAAATCGGCCGTCTGTACACCTACCAGGGCCTGAAGCGTGTAGAAGTGCCTGAGGTTGAAGCAGGTGATATCGTTGCTCTGATCGGTCTGCAGGACGCTAACATCGGCGACACTATCGCTGACAGCGAAAATCCGGAAGCTCTTAAGGGCATCAAGATTGACGAACCTACCCTGTCTATGATTTTCTACGTTAACAACAGTCCGTTTGCCGGCCGTGAAGGTGAATTTGTTACCAGCCGTCATCTGCGTGACCGTCTGTTCAAAGAGGTTAAGACCAACGTTTCCATGCGTGTTACTGAAACCGAAAGCCCGGATGCTTATGAGGTTGCCGGACGTGGCGAGCTGCATCTGTCTATTTTGATTGAAACTATGCGTCGTGAAGGCTTTGAGCTGCAGGTTGGTAAACCTAAGGTTATTATGCACCGCGATGAAAACGGCAAGCTGATGGAGCCTATGGAAGCATTGACTATCGATGTACCGCAGGACTTCATGGGCGCTGTTATGGAAGGCCTGGGCCTGCGTAAGGCTGAGCTGCAGAACATGACCGAAATGGCAGGCTATCTGCGTATGGAATTCAAGATTCCTGCTCGAGGCCTGATCGGCTTCCGTAACCAGTTCCTCACCGATACTAAAGGTAACGGCATTATGAACCACGTATTTGCCGGTTACGAAGAATATAAGGGTGAAATCCCCGGCCGTACCCGTGGCAGCTTGGTTGCTTTTGAAACCGGCGAAACCACTTCCTATGGTATCGGCAACGCTCAGGAGCGCGGCACCATGTTCGTTGTTCCTGCAGAAAAGATTTACGAAGGCCAGCTGGTTGGCGAAAACAGCCGTGAAGACGACATGGACGTTAACCCCTGCAAGAAGAAACATGTCAGCAACATGCGTGCTTCCGGCAGTGACGACGCTATTCGTCTGATTCCGCCTCAGACCTTCTCATTGGAGCAGGCTCTGGAGCACATCAATGACGATGAGCTGGTTGAGGTTACTCCGAAGAGCATCCGTATGCGTAAGAAGGTTCTGGACCGTCTGGAGCGCGGCAAGATGCGTGGCCGTATGAAGAATGTTCAGGCATAATTTTTGACAATCTGTTAAAAATCTGCTACAATTAATATTACTAAGCAGGACTTTTGCCTATAGGCAGCGAATAATAGTCTAAATAACTGTTTTGGTTTGGAGGCTGATGGCCATGGGTTTAAAAAATACAGCAATGAAATTCTTTTGGTCTGATGATATGGAAGAGCAGCAGGAGGAATATACCCGTCCGCGTCTGCTGAAATCCGGACATCTGAATATTATGGTGCGTACACCGAAATCCTTTGCGGACGTGCGCGAATATGCTGATTCGCTGATGAACGGCAGTGCCATTATGGTATGCTTTGATGCAGTTGATGAAGCACTCAGATATCGTATTTTCGATTATCTGAACGGTGTAAGCTACATCATTAATGCCGATGTGAAAAAAATTAACGATGATTTGCTGCTTTATGCGCCTGAACAGGTGCAGGTCAACAAAGAGGAAGCAAGAACTTCTTCTAATGTACGTTCCTGGCTTAGCAAATAAATAACAAAAGTTAGCCGTTGCTTGTCACCTTGCGGGGTGGCCGGCAACGGCTTTTTGTGTACGCAGATAGGCTGATGATATTTGCAAATAACAGCCCGGTGTGCTAAAATGATAAGAAATTTACTAATCTTATAAGCGAAACTGAATGGGAAAGAAGAGGTATATATGAGCGAAAAGAAAATGATGAAAAACGGTAAAAAATTAGGTGTTGTCGGTGGCCTTGGCCCTGCAGCCGCTGCAGAGTTCTTGCGTCAGTTCACTATGAGATGCCCGGCGAACTGCGACCAGGAGCATCCTGTTGTATATATGATCGGTGACTGCGATATCCCGGACCGCGGCACAGCAATTTTCGGCAAGGGTGAATCTCCGCTGCCGAAGCTGAAGGCTGATTTGCTGCAGCTGTGCGATATGGGTGCGGATGTACTTGCTGTTCCCTGCAATACCGCACACTTCTTTATCGACCAGTTTGCTGATGAATTGCCGGTACCGCTGCTGCATATCGTTGACGAAACCGTTAAGGCTGCCAAAGAGCTTTCTCCGGAAAAGGGTGCCTGGATGCTGTCTACCAAAGGCACACGTGCTTGCGGACTGTACCAGAAATATGCCGAAAAGCGTGGACTGACACTGTATATTCCGAATGAGGAGCAGAGCGATAAATCTCAGGAGGTTATCAACTGCGTTAAGGCTAACCAGCTGGCAAAGGCCGGCGCTATTATGAAAGAGCTGGTAGAGGAGCTGTGGGCTGAGCGCGACATCCCTGTAATGACCGCCTGCACCGAGCTGCCGCTTGGCTATGATGCATCCGGACTGCCGCAGGAGCGCAGCGTTTCCAGCATCGGTGCGCTGGCAGATGCCTGCGTGCGCGCGCTGTATGAAGAAGTAAAATAATATTTGAGGACTGCAACCACCTTGGCTTGAGGCTGAGGTGGTTTTTATTTTACTGCGTTTATCCTAGCAGTGTGCTATAATATAAACATACTATCGCCGGCAGCAGCTGGAGCAGCTTCTGCCTTTTGTTAACAGAGGTAAAAAATATGCAAGAATTTTTAATTGTAAAGGGTGCGCGTCAGCACAACCTGAAAAATATAACGGTAGAAATACCACGCAATAAAATGGTAGTTATCACAGGCCTAAGCGGCAGCGGCAAAAGCAGCCTGGCCTTTGATACAATTTACGCCGAAGGCCAGCGCCGTTACGTGGAATCACTTTCGGCCTACGCCCGCCAGTTTTTGGGACAGATGGACAAGCCGGATGTGGACTACATCGAGGGCCTGAGCCCGGCAATTTCTATCGACCAGAAGACCACGAGCCGCAATCCGCGTTCTACCGTAGGTACGGTTACGGAAATTTACGATTACCTGCGCCTTTTATTCGCACGCGCAGGTGAACCGCACTGCCCTAAATGCGGCAAGCTCATCGAGCAGCAGAGCGTGCAGCAGATAGTCGACAAGGTGCTGGAGCTGCCGCAGGGAGCCCGTTTTATGGTTATGGCACCGTTGGTGCGCGAGCGCAAGGGCGAGCATATGCGTGTGCTCGACGATATGCGGCGTGCAGGCTATGTGCGTATGTTTATCGACGGTGAGGTGCGCACGCTGGATGAGGATATCCGTCTGGAGAAAAACAAAAAGCACAGCCTTTCCGTGGTCATCGACCGCTTGGCGGTGCGCGAAGGCATCAGGCAGCGTCTGACGGATTCCGTGGAAACAGCGCTGAAGCTGGCAGACGGCTTTGCCGAGGTGGAAACGCTGGGAGAAGCAACGGAAACGCAGCTTTTCAGTGAGCATTTTGCCTGCAATGACTGCGGCATCAGTCTGCCTGCGATTGAACCGCGCCTGTTTTCCTTTAACAATCCCTTCGGTGCCTGCCCAGACTGCACTGGCCTTGGTATGCATATGGAGTTTGATAAGGCTTTGATAGTGCCTGACGCTGACAAGAGCTTTGCCGACAGGTGTATTGCCTGCTTCAGCAACAATCTGAATTCCTATTTTATGAAGCAGCTGGGCGCAGTGCTTGCTGCCTACGGCTATAGCTACGACACCAAATGGAATGAGCTTTCGCCCGAGATGCAGCAGCTTTTGTGGGACGGTGCCGGCGAGAGCAAGTTTAAGTTTATGTACGAAAACCTGCAGGGAGAAGTCAAGGAGCATAACACAACCTTTGACGGCATTTTGAATGTGCTGCGCCGTCGTTACCGTGAAGCCTTCAGCGATGCTATGCGTCAGGACTTGGAAGAGTTTATGACGAGCACTCCCTGCGCTGCCTGCCACGGCAGCCGCTTGAAGCCGGAGGCACTGGCAATTCTTATCGGCGGCAAAAATATCTGCGAGGTGACGGCGCTGACAGTGCGCGACTGCCTGCAGTTCTTTAAAAAGCTTGTGCTGACGCCGAAGCAGCAAATAATTGCGCATCAGGTGCTGAAGGAGATTATGGCGCGTCTGCAGTTCCTTAACGACGTAGGCCTTGATTACCTGACGCTCGACAGAAGCGCCGGTACGCTCAGCGGCGGCGAAGCGCAGCGCATCCGTCTGGCAACGCAGATAGGCAGCGGCCTGACAGGCGTACTGTATATTCTGGACGAACCGAGCATCGGCCTGCACCAACGCGATAACGGTAAGCTGCTGGAAACACTCAAGCATTTGCGCGATTTGGGCAATACGCTGATTGTTGTTGAGCATGACGAGGAAACGATGTATGCTGCCGACCAGATTATCGACATCGGTCCGGGAGCAGGCGAGCATGGCGGTGAAGTAGTAGCTCAGGGTACGGTAGAAGAAATTAAGCAGGTGCCTGCATCTGTTACCGGTACCTATCTTAGCGGCCGCAAATTTATCCCGGTTCCCAAGCATCGCCGCGAGTGCGATGGCAGGATGCTGACGATTTACGGCGCCCGCGCCAACAATCTCAAAAATATTGATGTCAGCATTCCGCTCGGAGTCTTTACCGTGGTGACAGGCGTGAGCGGCAGCGGAAAATCCACTTTGATAAATAATATTCTCTATAACTCCCTGGCTGCCAAGCTCAACGGTGCGCGTTTGCGTGCTTCGGAGCACGACAGCATCGAGGGCATAGAATATACGGATAAGGTAATCAACATCGACCAGTCCCCAATCGGACGCACACCGCGCTCCAATCCCGCAACCTATACCGGCGTCTTTGATTTTATCCGTGAGCTCTTCAGCCAGACCAACGAGGCCAAGCTGCGAGGCTATAAGGCAGGACGCTTCAGCTTTAACGTGAAGGGAGGACGCTGCGAGGCCTGCAAGGGCGATGGTATGAATAAGATAGAAATGAACTTCCTGCCGGACGTTTACGTTCCCTGCGAAGTTTGCCACGGCGCACGCTACAACCGCGATACGCTGGAGGTGCATTACAAGGGCAAATCCATCGCTGAGGTTCTTGATATGACGGTAAGCGAGGCCTGCGAGTTCTTTAAGAATCAGCCGCGCATTTACCGCAAGCTGGCAGTGCTGGAGGATGTAGGCCTTGGCTACATTCATCTGGGACAGGCAGCGACGACGCTGAGCGGCGGCGAAGCACAGCGCGTAAAGCTGGCAACGGAGCTTTCGCGCCGCAGTACAGGACGTACCGTGTATATCCTGGACGAGCCTACGACAGGCCTGCATATTGCGGACGTACACAAGCTGCTGGATGTGCTGCAGCGTCTTGTAGAAGGCGGTGACAGCGTTATCGTCATCGAGCATAATCTGGACGTTATCAAGGTGGCGGATTACATTATCGACCTCGGTCCCGAGGGCGGCGACAAGGGCGGTACTTTGGTGGCTAGCGGTACGCCGGAGGAGGTAGCGAAGGTCAAAAAATCTTACACCGGACAGTACATCAAGCAGGAGCTGGCTAAGGCGAAGAAGAACGGGTGGTATGTATGACAGAATTAGCCGCAGGCTTTAGCGATAATATAAAAAATGCCTTGGCCGTACTGCCGGAAAAGCCCGGCGTTTACCTGATGCATGATGCCTCCGGCAAGGTTATCTACGTCGGCAAGGCTGTTGTACTGAAAAACCGCGTGCGCAGCTACTTCCGCAATCTGGCCAGCCATACGCCGAAGGTGAAGGCGATGGTGGCAAAAATCGCGGAGATTGAAACGATTGTAACCTCCAGTGAGGTAGAAGCGCTGATTCTGGAGTGCAACCTGATCAAAAAATATCGTCCGCGTTACAACATCAGCCTGAAGGACGATAAAACATATCCTTATCTTAAGGTTACCATGCAGGAGGATTTCCCGCGTTTATATGTGACGCGCAGGCAGCTGCGTGACGGTGCCCGTTATTACGGACCGTATGCCGACGCCGGTGCTATGCATGCTACGGTAAAGCTGCTGCGCAGCATGTTTCCTCTGCGCACCTGCCGCAAAATGAACCCGGACAGACCATGCTTGAACTATCACATCAAGCGCTGTCTTGCGCCTTGCGCCGGTTACATCAGAAAGGCGGATTATCACAAGATGATTAAATCCATCTGTATGGTGCTGGACGGACGCACCACGGAGCTGGAGCGGGATTTGAAGCAGCAGATGCAGGAGGCGGCAGATAACTACGCCTTTGAGGAGGCTGCCCGACTGCGCGACCAGCTGCAGGCTGTGGCACGTCTGAATGAAGCGCAGAAGGCTGTCACCAATAATGGCGGTGACATGGATATCTTCGGCCTGGGGCAGGATATGACGGGCCTGTGCGTGCAGTTGTTCTTCGTGCGTAAGGGCAAGCTCATCGGCAGAGATAACTTCTTCTTGCCCGACGGCGGCGATACGCCGCAGGAGGTTATGACAGCCTTTGTGAAGCAATATTATAACGAAGCAACCTTTATTCCCAAGGAAGTGGTGCTGCCGTACCTGCCGGAGGAGGATGAAAAGCAGCTTATTGAAACCTGGCTGGCAGACAAGGCACAGCGACGGGTGGAGCTGCTGCTGCCGCAGCGCGGCGTGAAAAAGGACCTGCTGAAGCTGGCGAATGAAAATGCTGTCAAGCTGCTGAATGAACGCCTGCGTAAGGGCAGTTTATCACTCAAAAATGACCTGCAGGCAGCCGAAGAGCTGCAGCAGGCCTTGGGCTTGGAGCATCCCCTGGAGCGCATGGACTGCTTCGATATCAGCCATACGCAGGGCAGCGAAACTGTTGCTTCCATGGTTGTGTTCCGCAACGGCACCAGCAGTAAAAAAGATTACCGCAGATATAAAATTGTCTCGGCAGAAGGCAAGCCTGATGATTTCAAATCCATGCAGGAGGTTGTCTACCGCCGTTACAGAGATTATGAGGACTTGCCAAGCCTAGTGGTTATCGACGGCGGCAAGGGTCAGCTGAGCTCGGCGTTGGAGGTTATTCGCGGCCTTGGTCTTGATGATTTGCCGGTTGTAGGTCTGGCTAAGCGCGAGGAGGAAATCTTCAAGCCGCACCAGAGCGAAAGTATTATGCTGGACCGTGAAGGCGCTGCGCTGCACCTCATTCAACGCATCCGCGATGAGGCGCACCGCTTTGCCATTACCTACCACCGCAAGCTGCGCGGTAAGCGCAATCTCGTTTCTGTGCTCGACCATGTGGAAGGTATCGGGGCTAAGCGCCGGCAGGAGCTGTGGAAGGCTTTCAAAACGCTGGACGCTATGCGGGCAGCCAGCGTTGAAGAGCTGGCTGCGGTAGAAGGCATGAACCATGCGGCGGCGCAGACGCTGTACGATTTCTTCCGTCTGGATTTGCCGGAAAAGCAGCAGGCGCTGCAGTAAAAGGTTCACAGCTATTTTGCAGAATATCCTCGCATACTATGCTATAATAATTATAGGTCAAAAATAATAATTATTTTGTAGCTCGCGCTTAGCTTTCTTAAAAGCGCAGGCTATGGCAAGAGGAGGACGAAGCTAATGGCAAAATGGGTATGTGACGTTTGTGGTTATGTGTATGATCCTGAGGTTGGTGATCCCGATAACGGTGTTGCTGCAGGCACTGCTTGGGAAGATGTACCGGAAGAATGGGTTTGCCCTCTTTGCGGTGTAGGCAAGGATCAATTCTCGGAAATGTAAAATTGCATAGGATATAGCAAACGAGGCTGGGACAAAACCAGCCTTGAACAGAAAAACCAGTGGAGGTTTACCGTCAGGTAAATTCCCACTGGTTTTTTAGTGCAAAAAATTAAAAAATACTTAACTCTAGCGATTCTTTAATTTGTGAAGTTGGTTTGCCTCAACCTCGTTGATGTTACTTATCAATTATAAAGATTTTTGTATTTCTCGTAGACAGAATGCAGCAGCTCTTTGCTTTCTTCTTCAGAATAAACCATACTGCTTTCCGGCAGGTAAACCAGAAAATCATGGAATGCATGTACCAGGCTTAATTCCTGCAGATGGAAGATATACTGTCCTTTATTGGGACTGAAGTAATAAATAATAACCTTTTGCTCGCTCGGTGCACAAATGCAAATAGGCGAAGGCACGGAGAGCTTTTCGCTGCGCACAATCCTTGGTGTGAAGCTGCCGTCCTCTACACTGTTGATAATATTCTTTAAAAGCGCCAGGCGTTGCGGCGGCGTCAGGTAGGTGTACATAAAATCAGGGATTTCTGTTACGCGTCCTGTTTCCATAAAGAGATTTAAGCCTTCAAGCGTAAAGGAAATGCTGTGAGAGCTATATTTTGAGCGGATTTTAGCAAAGTAATCGGCAATAACTCCCTGCATTTCTGGCGGGATAATGTCAGTGTTCAATCTATCCATGAGGATACTTTCCGGGCAGAAGCTGGGGAAGCAAGGCTGGTAGAAAAGCTCATGCACTTCTTCAGCGTTTATTTCCTCATCGCTGAGGAAGGTAGATTGCAAATATTCCTCCGGCGTAGGATGGAAGGTGTGGCAGATAGGATTGGCAACACTGAGGCTTTTTTGAAAGGTATCACAGGTGAGTGCTACCATATCCTGCGAATTGCAAAGCACAGCCTTATCCTGTTCATAGGACACTGCCAGCACGAAATCACTGGTGATAATCTTGAACGGCAGCATGCTAGTGTTATTGAACAGTGTATCAACATTATCATAAACATAGTAAGGATGGAAAACTTCACATTGGAATAAAATCGGCACAAGCTTTTGCAGGATATTCAGATTGTAGGTTGTGCCTTTATGTCCTTCGGTTTTATCAAAAACGATAATTGCTTCCACAAGCGTATTGTTGCGGTTAAAATCAATGGAAGTAAGACAATCGAAAACATACTGATATTCAGGCTGCACCATGAGTTTGATATGGCCTGATTTTTTATTGGCTTCAATCTCTAAAACAGCTTTTAAAATGCGATTGATATTGCCCTGACCATTGATTATTTTCAGAGCTTCATTCATTTCAAGCATATCCTGCACACCTGTGGGAATCACAAGCTCGTCGGCAGAATTCATATCGTAAAAACTGGAGATGATTTTGCTGACGTGCTCACGACGGAAAAGTTTTCTTCTCCCATATGTGATATATGATAGGCGCGCAGTAATTCTGCTGTTTCACTGGGGTTGAGCATCATGGCTTTGGCAATAGCAGTTACGTCTGCAACATTTGCAGGCATACGTTTACCAACCTTCATGTGCTGTATCATTGTTCTGTCTACACCACTAATTTTTGAGATAGTGTAAATTGTTGTATTTTTAGTTTCTAGATACTTTTTGAGCGTATCTGCAAATAATGTCATAAGCAAAACCCTTCCTAAAAAAGTTCATCGTCAATATTTATATTATAGATGAATTTGTGACAATAATAAAGTCTTGAATATGTAAAAAGCCTGTCACAAAAGTTGTCACATGTGTCAGATGTATGTCAATTTGGTTAAAATTAAAAGTATAATGGAAATTTTATAATGATATATATGAGCATTGATAAGAGATACCCCTATATGGCGATGCTTTGCGAACTAATAGACAAGTACTTCGTAGAAACGCTATTGTGTAGTGGGGGGGTAAAAATGGGTATTAGAGGTATACATTGGAGGGAGAGATTTATAATGAGGTGGAAGGTTGTAACAGCTATGCTTTTGTTGGCATTGAATAATATTACCTATGCGCAGATTGCTGATGTTTCCGGTTTCGGTGAAGACAGGGACAGTGCGCTGCGCGATGCCAAACGTAATGCAGTGGAGCAGGTTGTGGGTACATATATTAACTCCGAAACATTGGTGAGTCAGGCTTCGGTGGTAAGCGATGAAATTTATGCTAAATCTGTTGGCTTCATTACGGATGTGCGTGTAATTGATGAAGGTAAAAGAAATGGCAGCTATTATGTCCGTGCGAAGATTGATGTTAATACTAACCCGAATTCTGAGCTGATGAATCGCATTGAAATGATAAAAGCCTTGGGAGATCCGCGGATTGGTGTAGTGGTTTTCAAGAATGTAACAGTAAGTGACTATGGTTCCCCGGAAAAAAGCTACGATGATATCACGGAAGAATCCGTAAATAGCAAGCTGTTAAGCATGGGTTTTTCTCATGTTATGGATGCCAATATAGTGGCAAATCTGAGAAATTCAACTTTGCTGAACAGTCTTTATAATGGCGATACCAACTTAATAGGAGATACAAGCTCTCTTGGTGTGGATGTGCTGGTACTTGCACAAAGTAATGTAGATGCAGCAAAGATAAATCTTATGCAGCAGGATGGAACGGCGACAGATACGCAGCTTGTACGGGGGACTGCTGATATTACCGGTAAAGTTATAATGCTTGCTAGCGGTAACATACAGGGAACCTTTTCTGTACGCGGCCAGGGAATAGATATTTCTGAAAATACAGCAAATAATAAAGCGTTAAAAAATGCTTCTGCCAATGTTGCTGCTGAAGTAGGGAAGATATTAAGAAAAAAAGCAGCGAAAGCCTTTGATGGTCTACAGATAATTGCATCGGTAAATGATAATGAAAAACTGGCAGAGCTGGTTTCTGACTTAAAAAGTCTTAAGGGTGTACAGGGAGTATATATGCGCGAATATCAAAATGGTAAAGCTGTTATTGATATTGAAAGCAATCAGCAGCTGCATGTTTTGCTGAGAATGCTAAAGGAAAAGAGCCATTTGGGGTTATTTAATGAAGGTATAACAAATAATACGATGGAATTGATTGTATCTTAATGAGGTATTAGAAATGAATGTTAGAAAAGTTATTGGTATGGTGCTATTGAGTTTTAGTATTATGGCTAGTGTCAGTGCAAGCTATACAGATGCTTTAAAGCAGAAGTATGCAGATGGCAGCTTTTATATTGAGTATCAGGTAACAAGACAGGATAAAAACGGTGAGATTTCCAAGAAACAAAAACCAAGCATATGGAGTCCTTTGCAAACACTTGATAAATATATTTACGCACAAAAGGGTGATAATAAATATTATCAGCGTAACGATTTTGCAACACAAAAAGAAAGAATTGTTATTTATGGTACTAAGCTGCCAAAAGACTACTTTGATTTTTATCGTGAAAATGTTGTAGCGAGTATGCAGATGGAGCCTTTGAGTTATGGTTCCTATTATAATTATAGTTTAAGTAAAATAAATAATGAAGATATTAATTTAGTAAAAGATGGAAAAATTTATGCGTTAGATAGATTTAATGCTTCCGGTTACTGGACTACTGCAGAAAAAATAAATGAAAAACCGGCTTTATCGCAAGTTATGTGCGCAAATATGATAGTACCAACTATTTTTAATACTTTGTTATTTCCGATGAAAGATAATTGTATAGTTCAAATCGTAAGCTCTGAGGAAAAACGTACTATGGGGGAAGATACTATTTGTGAAACTTATACTTATCAAAAAACTAATGAGTATGGTTCGCCTATTGGTGAAATTTGGTATTTTCAGCTGTTTTATCACGATGGGCAGCTGATCTGCTTTTCGGATGCGATAAGCAAACAATATTACAATCGTTCTAATGATAAACATTTTGCGCTTTTGAATAAGGTTAATGCTTTGAAGCCTTTGGATGATGACAGCATATTTGAAGTGCTAAATGATTATTCTATCAAAGAGTTTGAGGTGGAATAAATGAAATATTTTAGCGGATATTTATTATTTACCGGGATTTTTATGCTGACCAGCAGTAATTGCAGTGCTCAATCCTCAGCTTCGCAATACTATATTGACTTAATAAATAGCTGCAATTATCAAATTGTAAGTAACGTGAGCTATAACAATCACAGCAATGAGAAGCAGGAAAGCTTGCGTAAAGAAGCTGTTTTAGAGCAGTTAGGTGATAAAAAATATATACATCTCTATGTTGAAAAGACAGGTGAGAAAAAGCAAAACTATTATTTAATCAAACGCTATAACGAACCGCAAAAAGAGTATTACCATTATACGTTCAGTAAAAAACCAATAGATGTTGATAGTATAGGCTGGGAGAAAAGTACTATGGAGCGTTGGTTTGGACCGGGGCTGGTGTTTGAATCATATCGTAATGAAGTGCAAGGAATGCATGACGAAATATTCTCTATGCTAGGACCGATAACGGAAGCTACCGGAGAACTAAAACGGTACAAGGTTCAATATAAGCAAAGCGGCAAGTGGCAGAAAAATGGTATTGTATATGATTATGACGATTATGATTTGGTTGAGCCTATAGCCGGTGTTTTGCGTATGTGCTATGCAGATGGACAGCTTAAAATGTGCTTAAAGAATCAACATAAGCAGATGGTAAAAAATGATGGCTTTGGTGACTATCAATTCGATGAAGCTAAGGCAGTTGTTGTGGAATTTAAGCAGTTTGACAACAATGTAAATAGCAAGCGCTTTGAAATAAAATTATAGTCGGGGGAGATGTTTTGTGAAAATCAAAAACATTGTACAAGCTTTATTGCTCTCTTTTAGCATTTCTTCAACATGTTTTGCTGAAGCAAGTATGGTTGTATTATCATTTGATGATAATACACCATATAAAAGCTGGCAAACTGCTGAGGTTATGGAAGAGTTTTTGCTGTCCGATATAATGGATTTTCCTGAGATATATTTAGTAGAGCGCAGCACAGTAAAAGAAGCCATTATTGCAGAGCAAAGCTTGAATGGAAGCAATGCAGATAATATTGTTGATACTGATGATTTTGATGCCATCTATGATGGTGTTGCAGGGCAAGCCTGTTTGCAAAGAATAGGAGACAAGGTTAATCCTGATAAAACAAAATATTTAGGAAAAGCACATCATGCCGAGTATTTATTGCATGGTTCAATAGATTACCTTGGCACAGGTGAAAGCAGCTTCATGTCACCTTTTCCGGCATATGATTTTTCCTACAAAGCTCCGTATCTTGATGCTGTTGTCACTATTCGTCTGATTAAAGCTGATACTGGTGAGGTTATTTGGTTAACGCAACAAAGAGGAGCTTCCAAGGAAAGTTTATGGAAATACAAAGGTGTTGCCATCGGATCAGATGAGCTTAATAATCAGTTATTTGTGGAAGCACTGGAAAAAATCAGTAAAAAAGTGATGAAACAGATGAGTGAAGATATGAAAAAAGGCGTTTTAAAATTTTAATTAGCAAAGGGGTAGATGTTTGTGAAGAAAATGATTTGTGGTGTATTAACGGCAAGCATGTTATTTAGCGCGAGTGCTATGCCGAAAGCCGAAGCTGGATTTGGTGGCTTTCTGGGTTCCGTTATTTCTTCGATTGCAACCAGTCAGGCAAAGTATCAGCAAGAGCATTATGTATATTCTTGGGCAAGGTCTGCTGATTTGCAGATAGGCAATGTTTATAAGGGCGAATTACCTTCGGAAGCGTATAGACAAAAATTTTCTGTTAAAGGGACATCGTATTTAAAGACAGTAGAAAACAAAAATTTTATTAATCCCGGTGGTAAACACATTTTTAAAACAGGTTTTAGCGGCGATTTAGAATATATTACTGCTGCTTTCAATAATGGCGCAAGCTATTATCTGGAAACAAAAGGCAAGAAAAAAGTTGTGGAAAAGGTACTAGAGATTGACGGCTTCAGATATGAAAAAAATAAGCGTATAAATAGCGAACCAGATAAAAGTGGACATCAGAAATTTGGTATACATGAGTACAGCTATTTGTATGGTGATTCTGTGATGTATTTAACTGATAAAAAGAATGGTGTAAAGCTTCCGGAAAGATGTAATTTAGTCAAGCTGTTTGGCAAAGATTACATAGCTGAAATGTATAAATATGGTGGCTCTGATAAAATAGAGCATTGGTTTTTCTTTGATACAGATACCAAAGAACTGAAATTTATGGCGTTTAATTTTTATGATGATGAGCATGAGTTGAAGTTGAGCAGATTAAGAGATGTGCTGGAATTTTCTACAGAAATACCGGATATGTCGGTATTTGAAATTCCTAAAAAATATAGGAAAGCTGATAAATGATTAGGAGATGTGTGATAGTGAGAAAAATTTTGATACAAGTTGTTTTGTTGGTGAGCGTGTTGATTAGTTCAACATGTTTTGCAGGATTGGGGAATTATCCGAATATAGCAGTGTTGAACTTTGGAAATAAAGCTAATGTATCTAATGGCTTGACTTTAGATGATACAGGTATAGTTACTGATTATGTTATTGAAGGTTTGTTAGATAGCGATATGTTTTCCATAATGGAAAGAGACCAACTGCAAGCTGTTTTATCAGAGCATCATTTAAATCTAACGGGTATGGTTGATCCTTCTACTGCAGTAGCGATTGGCAAACTTACAGGAGTACAGTATTTAGTTTATGGAAATGTAGTTGGTTTGAGCACTAAAGTTACAGGTGTTAGCTATGATAACAGTGTTTATGGTGGCATTGCCAATAAACAATATTCTGTTACGGCTAATGTAACTATGCGTATTATTGATGTTGCTACAGGTAGATTAATTACAGCAGCTCATGGTCAAGGTACATCTACTAGCACTAATTCAGAATTTAAATTAGATAAACGTGTAAGTCAGGTTTTAGATGTCACAACTACTACGGATGATGAGTCTGAAAGGGTAACAACTAATGATACTATTGAAGAAGAAAAAGGTGCGCTACATACCATAAAAATTGGTGCAGAAGATGTAAGCCAGATACAGGTACATAATGCTTTACATAAAGCTGCTTTAGATACTATTTATAATAAGAATTTTGGCTTATTAGCTAAAATTAATGGAACTGCAAAAGTTAGAAAGTATCGTTGATTTTTAAAGAGGTGCAGAAAAATGAGCATGAAAAGAGTAGCAGGAATAACTGCGTTGATTACAGCAATGGCTTTTGTTAATAGTGCTAATGATTTAACGATTGTTGGTGATAATAATGTTTGCTATGCAAAAGTTGTGAGAAGAGTGACACGTAATGTCGTCATTCAAAAAAAACCACAGCTTGCTGATAATGCTCAATCTACACCTAAATTTGACACTAGTTATACTGAAACAGAGCCTAATCATACAGAGACATGTGATATACCTGATTCAGAAACAGTAAGAGTTGATAAAACAACTGATAATAAAAATTTAAAGAAAAATCAAGATTTAAGCTTAGTAACTGTTCCTGCTAATGGTGTAGATAATAGATTAGGTGATACTACGGTACAAATCGAACAATATATGAAAGCTAATCCGCAAAGTGGTTTCAGTGTAATAAGTGCATTGACTGATTACGATCAATATGGTGAATATCTAAATAATAATTACAAAACATATGTATTCAAAACAAACAATTTCAATGCACCTATTACTGAACCTATAACAGTTAATGGTAATCTGATCATAGAAGAGGGTATGTATATTGCATTACAATCGGATAGCTATGAATTAACAGTTAATGGTAACTTGATTATTAGAGGGAATGGCAGTATTAAATGCTGCATGGAAAAAGCTAATGCAACCGGTTTGAATACAGTTCAAGTAAAAGGAAATATTATTTTTGATGGTAATACGCATAAAATGAGCTTTGCAGAACAGTCATATGGATTTGCGATGCCTGCTAATTATGCTCGTAGTACGCAGAAATTAAACTTTGCCTCTAGTGGAACGTGGTATGCGGTGAATGGTAAGAGTGATGATTATTATAATTTGAAGCAGGTATCTAAAACGCAGACAAAGTATCTTACTGACGTTCCAAAACCGGATGTGCCTTCTGTTTTTGATAAAAAGGGGAATGGTGACGTTAATGGCGATAGTGTTGTGAATGACGCAGATGTTGAACTGTTAAGAAAATATTTGACAGACATTGTTGGCGAGAATGCTATTGATAAGAAAAATGCTGATTTAAATGGTGATGGGAAAGTTACTCTTACTGATTTGAGCCAATTGAAGACAATGGTTGAAGAAAGTAAGGTAAAGTCACCATTGATTATTCTAACTGACGAAGAGATTAATACAAAGTATTCGCAGTATAAGAAATATTTGAAATTGCCTAGAACATATTACGCTCAAGACAATGATTTAAGTAGTTTGATAAAAAATGATAAAATAATAATAAACGGCAACTTGATACTTGATAAGAATTTAGGAGATAGACATAAAAATAGTGAAAAAAAAATAGATAATCAGACATGTAAGTATACAATAAATGGAAGTTTGATATTTATTGATAAAGCTAGTGGATTTCATGGAGATATTATAGGTACATTGTACTATAATCCTAGCAAATGGAATGTGAGTGATTATAATAGTGAAAAAGATGGTTTGAAAAAATATCTTATAGATGCAAGTGCTTATGGAGATGTCTATATAATGTCAAATCCATATAGTAGCCTTAGTGAAAGGAAAAAATATGGAGAAGAAAGTTTAATAATTAGATATAAAGGTGACGGAGTAAGAAGAAATGTATATTTTGCACCTGATACCTATATGCCGATAATTGGGATAAATGGACCACAGTATATAAATTTTTTGAGTAATATACAGTATCCGGATAGTTATACTAGTATTTATTATTGGGATGATATAGTTTGGGGTCTTTATTATTCAGATGATAGGTGTTTTAAAAATGAAGATAATCAATATATCAAAATAAAATTCACTAAATTCATTGAAAATGATTTTAGTCGAATTAATGGTGTCCGAGCTGATTTGATTAGTAGTAAGTATAAAGGCAGAATCAGTGCATTAACTACACTGTTATTACAAGATGAAAGCAGTGCTATCGAAAAATTACCATTCCTAAAAGTAGAAAGGGCAAACAATAATAAAAAAGTTAGTGTAGTAGATATTAATGGCAAAGAACTTTATTATATAAAAATATCACAAAATGCAAATACTTCTTGGAAAGGTTATTTTGGGATTGCTGGTAAAGAGTATCAATTTGATATATTAATTATTAATGGATATAGGAATTTTAAAGAAAAATTAGCTGCTATATTAAAAAATCCTAGCATATTTCCAAAAGAAGATTCTGGTTACAGTGCTATCATACGAAGTATATTTGAATGTGGAGTTGACTATGGTCTTAAAACTATTGGCAGCTATCGTAATTTTGGTTTTAAAAATAAAGTTGTAGTGAATAAATATGGAGAACAATATAGTGTATATCCAATGACGGAATGTCTTAATATAGCTAGTCCATATGTTAATCATATATTTATGAAAGATCAGCGTCCATACGATTATGGCATAAAATCTCCTGAACCAATTCCATCGCAAGATACAATTTTATCTCCAGAAGATTTGCAAGCTAAATTAGAAGCAAACAAAAAAGATTTATATGAAATTATAGTTAACGCAATAGGAAATGAATATGGGAATAAGCAATCTGCGTATGAAATGGAGGGGTTAGAAGAATTAAAGAAAAATATTAAACTAACGAAAAATGTAAAATTAGATGATGACATTTATATGGCTTTCCTTGAACCTCTAAAAAATAAGATTAGTGATACTATAATCAAAAAATATGATTCTAAGGTAGGCATTAATTTTGTCTTTGATATTTCTAACATGCTTCATACTGGTCTAGAGAAGGTCAAAGATAGAAAGGTAACTTCTGGTGGCAAGGTATACACGTTGAAATACGATATGAGTTGGTCTGTTCATGGAATATTAGTGGCTTCAGCAACTTTATATGATTACAAAAATTCAGAAGTTACAAAGATGATTTTGACTAATCTTGATACTGAAGAAGGTGCTAAGAATTTAGCTCAGTATGCAACTGGATTATCAATTCTTAATAAAGAGGTAGAAGAAAATGCTACTTATGAGGTGATGAAAGAAGTATTTAAAGAGATTACTAACGATAGGAAGACTGCTAGTAAGCTTGCTAAAACTTTAAAATTTGGGCAAGAAATTACTAACGCAATGCTGACAGATGAAGCTGCTAAAAAGTTTGCCGCTACTCGTGGAGGAGCGTTGCAAGAACTTGTTAATAGTAAAGGTCAAGGGTGGCTTATCAACAGTGCTCGCAATTGTGTTCGCGGAATGATAGCAAAATATATACCTAATGGACACAATATAGTAAAAGCAGTGGATCAAGTTGATAAAATAAATAAAACTGTCACTAAATATAGTGACATGTATAAGAATTACAATTCATATAATTCTAAAACATCAACAGATGAACTGAAAAAAATGGAATTGGAATTTAATTCTTATAGTGAAGCACTTAGTAAAATATTAAGTGCAATAAGATGATGCAATAATTTTAGGAGGCCTACACAATGAAAAAAATCTTATCGCTAACGCTTGCGTTAGCAACACTTTCTGCAACCTGTTACGCGGAGCAGCCTAAAGCAGCAGAATACAGAAACATAATGTCGTCTGGAAATTATTATGTTGAATACGAGTATAACTACGCTAAAAAGATTCTTGCAGTGCAGAACGGCAAGCGTATGGATTATACAATGCTGCAAAGCCAGCCTAATACCGCATTGGCAGCTCTCGGTTTTATCAATCCGCTTTTTGCAATTGCCGGATTTTTAGGCGGCGGAGAAAAGAAAGTTCCGAGCACCTTGTATCAGGATGGTAAGTATTATCAATTTGAAAGCAAGAAGAAAGCAACTATGGCGTATTATAACCAACTGGATGATCCCAATATCGATCCTGCTGCTGGTTGGAATATGGTGCGTGTAAAGCTGGCGCTGCCGGAAGCATTAGTAACTTTTGCTCCTAATGATGTGTTTAATTCGTTTACCGGTTTTAAAGCACCGCGTTTTATCGAAAGCGGTAAGAAAACTTTCGGCAAGAAAGAGTTCAATTATGACAAGTATTCCACTACTTATAATAATATGAACGGTCAGCCAATGTATAAAAAGAATTTCTACATGCTTTACGATTTGGAGAAAGGTGAGCTGCAAAGTATTAAGGTCATGGTTCGCATTGGTAATGAAGAAGAACGCGAGGCAGATGAAATAAAGAATATCAAAATTACCGGTGAATTGCCTGAAAAGATTACCGATATCCCAGAAGGCTGCAAAGTTTATGCAGTTGGCCTGGGTGATATCAATGACCTGGTGCAAAGACCGGTTTTGGTAGAAAATTACAGCAAAAAGGAGACTGAGGCGAAATGAAAATAAAGAAATTTTGTAAAGTAACATTAGCTTTGGCTGTTGCTGTAAGTACCATGGCGAGTGTTGTTTGTGAAGCAAGCAATCTTGATACTTATCGTAATTTGTTAATGAGAAAGACTTATACAATAAAATATCAGGAAATTACTCCGCAGGCACGTGCAACTAACAAGGACAGAATTAATCTTTATGGTAAAAACAGTATGGATACCGGTACCAGTGATTTGTTTGTTAATAAGCCCACACAAAGTATTTTAGTGTGTGACGGAGATAACAAATATGAAGAAATAGGTGTTGGCAATGCCTATCTGGAAAGTGCCGGTATCAAGAGCGTTGCAACTTGCCGTTTACAAAAAGGGGACGAAGTTTTTAACTATACGAGATATTACGATAAAGATAAGCTTGTATATCGTGGAACAAAGAAGGGTTCTGTCAGTGCGGTAGAGTTTAATATTCTTGCTAACCTTGAACAAGGCAATTCTTTTGGTACAGCAAATATGACTCGTTTGCTGAATGCTATGTTGCCTGATGGTAATAAAGCTGCCGGAATGCCATCATTTAGATATGTTGGTTCCGGCTGGTTGAATAATGGCTTGAACTATGAAGACTATCGCAGCGATTCTAATGGTGTATTTGAAGCGGTAAGATATTACTTCAATGGTTATACTTTAGTGAAGATTGCTTCCGCAACGTATTATACTAACGCTAAGGGCGAACTTGACGGAACACGCTGCATTATTAAGATTGACGAATTTTCTCCGACACCTGATAAGAAGTATTTGAGCTTGCCGGAAGGCCTGAAGGATACTACAAAACGCAAGGCAGCGGATAAATAAGGGGGCAGTGAAAATGAAAAAGGTAGCTATATTGCTGGCAGCCTTGGCTGCAAGCAGTGTTGTGTCGGCGTCTGTTGGTTTTGCGGAAACTCCGACCTGTGTAATGATGAAATTTACAGATGATACAAGATTTGATAAGGTAGATTCTGCCGGAATGTTATCCGATTTGGTTATGGAGAAATTGGTTAATACGGGTAAGCTGAATTTTCGTGGAACTAAAGTTATAAATCAGGATATCGAAAAAATGCTTTATAATGAGCGTGCTGCAGAACTGCGTAACGCACGTCGTGCAATTAGCTGGGGCGATTATAATACTTTGTTTGAAGGCCCCGGCTTTAAGGAAAATATGGCGCAATCTATGGCAACGGCAACCGTTGGACAGATTGTAGATCCGAACCTTACTGCTCCTATCGGCAGAAACAATAGTGCAGAATATCTTATTCAGGGAACTATCTGTAATATCGGTACAGGTCAATGGATGAATACGGATATCAATTCAGCTGTTGGTTATGCTAATATGGCAGCTTCTACACTTGGTATGGCGGGAATATCCAGTTTCCTTGGCCCTGTAGGTCCGTTATTAAGCGGATTACAAAACAAGAAGACTTCTATTGGTGTACAGAGTGAATTGCGCTTGATTAAGGCTGCTACCGGCGAAGTTGTTTGGTATAAAAAATGTACCAGTAAAGTAGAATCTGACCATTTCACTGTTGCCGGTGCAGGCGGTTTGCTTGGATTGGGCGGCTTGGAAGGCTTGGCTGCTGCCAATATTCCTGCAAGCTGGGGTGACGATAAGTTGAGTTCTGAGCTGTTGTATAAAGTACTGGATAAGGCTTCTCAGGAAATCAGTGATGCTATTGTTGCTGATGTTGATGCAGGCAAGCTGTTTTTGAAATAGGAGTTTATGAATGAAGAAAACAATTCTTGCCTTGCTTATGACAGCATTGTTGGGTATTTGCACAAGTGCTTTTGCAATTGACAGAAACAGTGAAATTGCTATTATGGATTTCGGCACTAGGCCGGGAGCAACTGAAGCAGAGATTAGTTTAAATAATGCCGAATATGTTACAAGCGAATATATAATTGACCGTCTTGTTGATGATAAATGCTTTCTGGTAAAGGAGAAAGATTTTGTTATGGGACAAGTTAATGATGCGTCTATCTCTACGGTTGGTATTATAGATCCTGATACTGCTAAAAAAATAGGTGCTTTACTTAAAGTAAAGTATATTTTATGCGGCAATATTACTAACGTAAGTTTGAGTGAAGCAGGTGGCAGTTTAGGCGTAGCAGGCCTGACAAAGAATACCGTGCAGGCACATATAATCGGCAGGGTAATGGATACTGATACCGGTAATATTTTGTATATGACTAAGGGTACCGGCAAATCTGCAAGCACCTATACGAAAGTTAAAGGTGTTGTAGGCGGTACGATTCGGTTTGGAACAGTTCAAGTTACCCAAGATAGTGTTCATAATGCTATTCAAAAGGCAGCTTATGCTATGGTAGATGAACTGAATAAAAAGGTAATTTAAGGAGATGTTAACAATGTATTCAAAAAAAATTTATTCGCTGCTGTCGTACTTGGTCTGTCCATGTCTTTAACAAGTGTTGCACCTGCTATGGCAAGTGCGGATGATGTATCCGTACAGGTAAATGTGCAGCAAAATGTTAAAGGCTCTGTAAACTGGGAAAAGGGTGCTGAGGCTGATGTTGAAGCGTGGGGTGTAGGCCTGCCGCCGGAAAACGTGCCTGCTGCCCGCGGTACTGCACTTGCGCGCCGTGCTGCTATTGTTGATGCTTATCGTCAGCTGGCAGAAACTATTAAAGGCGTTCAGATTGATGCTGAAACCTCTATGCGTGATTTAGCAATTGAAAGTGATATTGTTAATACTAAAATCAGCGCATTGGTAAAGGGTGCACGCATAGTTGAAGAAACTGCCAATGATGACGGCAGCTACACTGTCAGAATGGCTATTCCTCTGTATGGCGTGAAGAGTGTTGCGGCAGTTGCTGTACCGGAAGCACAAAAAACCATTCTGCCTGAAGAGGCACCTGCAATAAGCGAAAATTATACTCCTGCTCCGGAGGTACAGGCTGAAGCTGCTTCCTATACCGGTGTTGTTGTAGATGCTACCGGCTTAGGCTTGGAGGGTACCTTCTCTCCGGTTATTTATGATGTTAACGGCCGTGCGATTTACGGCATGCGTAACATTGATAAGGACTTTGCTATCAGCAAGGGCATGGTAGAATACTATAACGATTTGCAGACCGCAACCGTTAATTCCCGCGCCGGTGCAAATCCGTTGGTTGTGAAGGCTGTGAGCGTTCGCGGTGGTGCTAATTCCGTAAATCCGGTTAACGTTGTTGTTAGTGTAGAAGATGGCGATAAAATTTTATATGCTAATGAAAAATCCGGTATGCTGGAAAATAAAGCAGTTGCCTTTGTAAAATAAACGGCAATGACGAAAGGAATGCTCGCATTAAGGGGCATTCCTTTTTTAATGATAGAAGGTGAGAGCTATGCTGAAAAAGTTGGTATTGGTTTTATCCTGTGCTTGCGCTATGAATACTTGCTTGGCCAATAATATTGCTGATAATGTCGAAGCGGATGCTGAAGCTGCTGCAGCCTATAATTGCTTGTATGATGCTCAGGGAAGAGTAATTTATGCTTCCAGCTGCAATAAAGCGTATGAGTACGCAGGGACGGCGCTGACAGCTTACAGGGAGGCCAGAGCGACAACCGATAAACGGACTGCAAATGCAAAATATACGAAAGCAATAAAAAATATTAATCTTGCGTTGGCGATTATTCCGGAAAGTGCGGAATATAGGCTGTTGGCTTCACAGATTTATCGTCATCGCGGCGGTTTGAGTTACGCAAAAAATTACTTTGCACAAGCATGCACGCTATATGAGAAGCAGCTTGAAGATTATCCCGACAGCGTAACGTTAAATTTGCAGTATGCCATAGCCTGCTATGCCGGTGATGCCCGCTATTATCCTGATTATGAGGACTATAAAAGCAGAGCTGTTTTATATGCCGGGAAGACCTTAAAGCTGTTGGAACAGAATAAAAACCAATATAGTGAAGCAGATATTTTGCTTCCGAGATTATTGGCCTATGTGCTTTTGCAGGACTATGATGCGGCTGCAAGGACAGTAAAGCGTATAAACAGTATTTGCGGAAAATATTCACCGGCATATACTTTGGCGGAAGAATATGAGCGCCTGGCTGCTGACGGCCAATGGTTGTGGCGCGTGAGTCGTAAGGAAGATGCAGAAAAAGATTTCCTGTTATATTCCGTTGATGAATGGGGTATTTAGGACAATCACAGCTTTACTGCAGAATAATAAATTTATTTTATGGAGAGAGAAATGAAAAAGTTTTTTACTGTAATATGCTTAATTGCGTTTTGCTTTATCGCTGTCATATCAATGACAAATAGTGCTGCGGCAGCAGGCAGTAATGATTTTGCCAAGCATTCGATGGCAGCCAGACAAAGACAGGCTGCCCAACGTGACCTCGTAGTAAATCAGCGTAAATATGCCTTGGAAAAGCAGGCGAGAGATTGGCAGAAAAGACGTAATCCGTTGGCTGAGCTTTTTGCTCATCATAAGAATAAAAAATTTCATGGCGAACCGGCGCTGAATGCTCCTGCTTTTGCTGTAAGAGTATTGGAGCTGTGCAATACCGAACGTAGCAAGGTTGGGGTTGCTCCCTTAAGTCTTGCAGCTGATTTGCAGGATAGTGCGGCAATCAGAGCTGTTGAAATAACGCAGCTTATGTCGCATACAAGACCTGACGGCAGCAGATGCTTTTCTGTTGTAAAAAATAAAAACAATACTCTAGGTGAAAATATTGCCGCGGGAAGAGGTACTCCCGAAGGTGTTGTTGATCAATGGATGCATTCTGAAGGACATAGGGCTAATATTTTAAATCCTGTATTTAAGGAGCTGGGTGTTGGCTATTGTTGTGATGAAAATACTGAGTATGAATATTATTGGGTACAGATATTCAGAGGATAATGCTTAAAGGCAGGCTGGTATGAACCGGCCTGCCATTATCACGTGCACAAGTTTTAAATTTAAAAGTCCACCCCTTGCAAATTTCTCTATTCTAAATTATAATACTCTTAAGTAACATACTTATGAGTAACATAATCGTGAGTTATATAATTTTGGACGGTGGTGAAGCAGATGGAAAAATTTTATTGTCGTGAAGAGGAATTGCGCAAGCTTAATGCACGTTATGAAAATGAAGAATTTGAGTGCCTGATTATTTATGGCCGTCGTCGTGTAGGCAAAACAGCCTTGATTAACAAGTTTTGTGCAGACAAGCCAACGATATTTTTTTCTGCGCTCAATACAACGGGGAAAGAAAATTTAAAGGCTTTATCAAAAGCAATTATGAGTTACGAAAAGCCTGACGCTGTGGTTGCGCCGGAGTTTAAAAGTTATGATGATGCTTTAGCAGAGATAACGGAGTTGGCGCGTGAGCAGAGGCTTGTGTTTGTTATTGACGAATATCCTTATTTAGCAAAAGCCAAGCCTGCTATCTCAGCAATGCTTCAGCATTTAATTGATCACCAATGGAGCCAGGGAAAACTTTATTTGATTTTGTGTGGTTCATCTATGAGCTTCATGGAAAATCAGGTGCTGGGTCAGGAAAGTCCGCTATATGGCAGAAGAACAGGTCAGTTTAAAATTGAGCCGCTGAATTATAAAGAGACAGCCGTATTCCATCCTGAGCTGACGTATGAAGACAATGCTTTGATTTATGGTATTACTGGTGGTGTACCGCATTATATTAACAAGCTGGGCGTAAAGAAAGATATTGATGAAGCATTGCTGACCAATTTATTTGATCGTTCGGGCTATTTGTATGAAGAACCAGCTAATTTGCTTAAGCAGGAGTTACGTGAGCCTGCAATTTATAATGCTATTATTAAAGCTATTGCTGAAGGTTCATCGCGGGCTGCTGATATCTGCGGTAAAGTGCAGGAGACAAGCACAACTGTTTTAAAGTACTTAAAAACATTGATGGAATTAGGAATAGTCAAAAAGGAAACGCCGCTCACAGAAAAAGCAGGGCGCAAGACGATTTATCTTTTAGCAGATAATTTTTTCCGTTTCTGGTATAAGTTTGTGCCGAATAATGCGAATGCCATTGATTCTGGCAGGATTGCAAGGATTTATTCGCAAACGGTAAAACGCTATTTTTCAGATTACATGGGCCTTGTTTTTGAAAAAATGTGTCAGGATTACTTGCTGTATTATGCGAAGAGCTTGCCTATTGAGCTTGTTGATATCGGGCAATGGTGGGGGACGGATGCGCAAAAGAAGAGGCAGGTGCAGATTGATATTGTCGCAACAGGAATTACACCGGATGCTTATATTATCGGTTCTTGTAAATATCGTAATGAGAAAATCGGTTTAGATGAGCTGGAGCTTTTACGCGATTACGCAAGAGTTTTTGGCAAGGGAACAAAGTATTATTTTTATATTTTTTCTAAAGGCGGTTTCACTGAGGGCTTGTTGCAAGCAGCGCAGCGTGGCGAAGTGACGCTTGTGACGCTGGCTGATTTGTATAATTAAGTCCTTTCGTAAGCGTCAAACGGTCAACCGTTAAAACGTCCCTACATGAAAAAAGACCACTGGCGGTGGTCTTTTTTTGCTCTTGATCAACATTAGCGGGTAAACAAATTGCCTCAATCACTTATTTTTTTGTGGAATTTCTGGTTACGGATATACTCTTTTCCGCTAGCATCTGGAGTTACTGTCTACAGGCTTAACTCCATGTGAGAGCGACATGAAGTTTACTCGCTCTTTTTGAGAAATGGCGGTTGACAAAATACAGATTACAGCGAAAACAGGTTGTAAGCATCCAACGTGTCTATCTGCTACTTTCCTTCCTCCTTCTTCAGCCCCTCATTATAAATCGCCGGTGAAGCGCCTGCTTCCGTAATGTGCGGCGTTAAAAGCAGCAAAACCTCTGTCTTGCTGTGTGAACGCGAACGGTTTTTAAACAGCTCGCCCAAAAGGGGAATCTTGCTCAAAAAGGGCACCTTCTGCATAGTACGCTGCTGTTCCTCGCTTATCAATCCGCCGATAACCAACGTTTCGCCGCTGTACATGCGCACGTTGGTGTCAGCAGTACGACTGGTGATGCGGTAGTTTTTCAGCTCGCTGATGAGCACAGGCGTGCTCACCTCAGTGTGGACGCTGGCGGTCACCATTTTACCATCCTCGCTGATGATGGGCGCGTATTGCAGCTTGATGCCGGCGTCAAGATATTCCGTTGCCGTGTAGCTGCCGCTACTGTCATGCTTTTCTGTCTGCACGGGGATGTGGTCACCGATGAAAATGCTGGCCTCCTTGCCGGGTATGGTGATGATGCGCGGTGTTGCCAAAATGCGCGCTTTACCGTTGCTTATGAGAGCATTAAGCGTAGCGTTGAAACGGAAGGCATACCCGCGCCAAAATTTAAAGCTGCCGTCATAATTGCTGCTGTCACTGTTACTGTCGTTCGTTTCCTGCTTGCTCTGGGGAATAGTGTCCCAGTCCCAGCGTACGCCCAGGTTTTTACTGTCCTCGCGGCTGACGGCGATGATTTTTGCTTCTAGTGTTACCTGCCTTGTAGGGATATCCAGCTTGGGCAGCAGCTGCTTTAAGCGTGCGTGGCATTGTTCGTCGCCCAAAAGGATGAGGCTGTTGGTGATATTGTCAAGACTGAGCTTGGAGCCGAAATGCGGAGCCAATGCTTCCTGTACATCCTTGGCTCTGGCGTAGCTTAAGGGATAGCAGGCTAGGCGTTCGCTGATGGGCTGCGGTAGTGCGGGAACGTTTACTGCAACAGTTTGGCCGACGTTGGCGGGGGAAGGCAAAAAGGGATTGGCGAGCTTATTTTGGGCATTGCAGGGCAGAGCTAAGGCAAGCAGCAGACTGCTGAGTATTAACGGGAAAAATCGTTTTAGCATAATGGCTCCTTTCAGTGTTATCCGTTAAGATGACGGCAACAAGCATTGCATAGTAAATTTCATTTTTCATTTTAGCGCAAGCAGGGAATAATTTCAAGTGAAAATTTAGAAAATAGAGAAAATTTTGAATTATCATATTGCATTTCGCTTTTTTTATGCTACAATGAATGCAACACAAGAAAAAATGAGGTGATACAGTGGAGGGTTTGCGTAATAATAAACTGGCGGAGGATTTGCTGCATCTGGCATTGGTTCAGGGAGCGAGTGATTTACACATCGAGCCTGACGGACAGGGAGTGCGTGTGCGCATCCGTGTTGACGGCCTGCTGCAACAACTGTGCGTGCTGCCGCACTCACAGCAAAGTACGCTGCTGACGCAGCTGAAGGTGTGGAGCGGTATGGATATTGCCGAAAAAAGAGTGCCGCAGGATGGCAGGCTGCTGCTGGAGCATGAAGGCAGCAAGGTGGATTTGCGTTTATCCAGCCTGCCGACAGTGAACGGCGAAAAGCTGGCGATTCGTTTTTTGCAGCGTCAAGATAATTTGCTGCAGCTGGAGCAACTGCAATTCAGCGATGATAATTTGCAGCGTTACCGCCGGCTTTTTCATCAGCCGAACGGTTTAGTGCTTCTGACGGGACCGACGGGCAGCGGCAAAACGACGACGCTTTATGCTACGCTTCAGGAGCTTGATGCTGCTGCCAGTAATATTATAACCTTGGAGGATCCGGTGGAATATAAGCTACCGGGAATCAATCAGGTGGCAGTCAACCGCAGGAGCGGACTGACTTTTGCGGCAGGATTGCGTTCGGTGGTGCGTCAGGATCCGGATGTTATCATGCTGGGTGAAATCAGAGATGAGGAAACGGCGGCGATGGCGGTGCATGCAGCGCTGACAGGTCATTTGGTGCTGAGCACACTACATACGAATGATGCTATCGGTGCGGTCTATCGTCTGCTGGATATGGGGATTGCAGATTATCTTTTGGCTGCCGGTTTGCGCGGTGTGCTGGCACAGCGTTTGGTGCGCCGTCCGTGCCGCTATTGCGGCGAACGGCGCTTGGCAACGGCAGCGGAGCTGCAGTATCTTGGGTACAGTGCGGATGAAAAACTGCAGGTGGTGCAGGCTCACGGCTGTGAGCATTGTCACGGCACGGGCTACAGAGGGCGTTTGGCCTTGCATGAGCTGATTGTGTTTGATAAACGTATGCAGCAGCTCTTGGTAAACGGCGCCGATGAAGCAGAGCTTTTGCGGGAGGCACGTAAGCAGGGCTGGCGCAGTCTGTATGCTGATGCAGTTGATAAGGTGCTGCAGGGGGCAACTACGGTTGAAGAATTGTGGCGCGTTGGTATAACCGAGGAGGCTGATTATGCTTGATAAGCTGTTGCTGCAGGCAAGAATTATGGGAGCCAGCGACCTGCATCTTACGCCTGTGAGTGTGCCGATGGTGCGCGTAGATGGCAGCCTGCAGCCTTTGCAAAACGAATTTATTTCCCGGGAAAAGCTGGAGCAGGCGTTGCTTGCTCTGCTGCCAGAGCAGGAAAAGCGGCAGCTGCTGCAGACAGGTGAGATTGATACTGCTTTTAGTGACAGTTTACAGGAGCGCTGCCGGCTCAATGTTTATCGTCTTGGCGGCGGCTATGCGGCGGCGATTCGTCTGCTTCCGAAGGAAATTCCTGACTGCAACAGTCTTGGCCTGCCGCAAACTGTTTGTCAGCTTGCTGAGAGCAGCAGCGGTTTGCTGCTCGTTACAGGTGCCACAGGCAGCGGCAAAAGCACCACGCTTGCCTCGCTGGTACAGCAGATAAATCAAACGCGCGCTGTACACGTGCTGACGCTGGAGGACCCGATAGAGTACGTGTATCCTCCTGGTCTGGCGCTGATTAACCAGCGGGAGGTGGGGCGTGATACAAGGAGCTTTGCCAGCGGGTTGCGCAGTGCTCTCAGACAGGACCCGGATGTGATTATGGTGGGCGAGCTCAGAGATGCGGAAACAATCGGTATAGCACTGACGGCGGCGGAAACAGGTCACCTTGTTTTAGCTACGCTGCACACGCAGGATGCGGTTGGTACGGTAAACCGTATTCTTGATGTGTTGCCCGACAGGCAGCATGTGTGTACGCAGCTGGCTGACTGCTTGCTGGGAATTTGCTGCCAGAGGTTGCTGCCGCGCTGTGACAGAGCAGGCAGAGCGGCGGCCTTTGAGGTGCTCGTTGCAACGCCTGCCTTGCGCAATCTTATTCGTGAGGGGCGCACGCATCAGCTACAGTCCTATTTGCAGACCGGCGCGCGCTACGGTATGCAGACAATGGAGGACGCAGTAAAGGCCTTGCAGCTGCGAGGAATAATCGCATGAAAAAAGCCGCTGCGAAAACAGCGGCTTAATATATACAGATATACTGTAAACGGTATTACAAAATTTCTTCTCTGATTAAAGTGTTCATCATTTTTTGCTTGCCTAATACCCAGAGCAGGTCGTTTTCTTCGAAAACAAGTGAAACGTGGGGGTTGGTAATTGTAAAGGCACCACGCTCCAGACCGACAACGAGGCAGCTCCACTTGTTGCGCAAATCGGCAGCCTTCAGTGATGTTCCCAAAATAGGAGAATGCTTGTCAATCGTAATTGCCAGGGAAAGGAATTGCTGTTCCGGTTTGTTCCGGTGGTTATCCAGCATGAATTCACGCAGGCTTTGCGGCAAATCGCAGCGTTCAAGGCCTAAGCTGCGCTGTCTTACGGCAGCGTCAAAAACCTGCAGCTGGCTGCTTGTACCGATGAGCAGCAGCTTATCTCCCTGCTTTACTATCTGCTCGCCGCCGGGCATATCAACAGTGCGGTGGGTACCAAAAAGCTGCAGAACGTTGCAGCCGTAGCTTTCGCGGAAGCCAAGACTGCGCAGGCTGCGTCCTTTGATGGGAGAATCCTTTTGCAAATCGTAGTAAACAAGCTGCAAATCCTCGTCGAACCAGGTACGGCTGTCATCGGGAGCGCTTTCGCGATGCTTGCGCATGTGCTTTTCGTTAAGGTTTACCAAAAAGCGTGATTCGATACGCAGGTATTCGCTCATCAGCCAGTCGGAGGAGGAGATGAAGTACGCTGCCAGCAGGACAGAAACGCAGGCCAGGAAGCCGTGCAGATTCAGCAGAGTGTGGAAGATGAAGTACAGCGAAGCAGATGCTACAAGCAGCTTGCCGAATACAAGGAACATTAACGGCAGATGGTTAGCACGCTTTTTGAACCAGAGCTTGGAGAATAAATCACCGTTGCCGGCGCGGTTAACCAAAACGGCACGCAGAATCGGCGACATAATGATAAAGGTGGCAGCGGCGGTCAGCAGTCTGCTGTACGGCAGCTTCAGCGTGTTGCCCAAATAAGGCAGCAGGTAATATTCCGCACCCAAGGCAATGGCTGCCAGCAGGGTGATGAAAATCAACATACGCATGGTGTAACCGGTCAGCAGGTTCTTCCAGTCCTGATCCTTGTCATCGTCAGTATTGGTGCCGGTATAACGGTCAAGCCAGCTTTTAGCCTGCGGCGGCAGCAGCTTCAGCACCAGCTGGTAGAAGGGCTCGGCTGCCATGATGCAGAAGGGTGTGGTAAAGGTAGTGATTACGGATACCGCTACGATAATCGGATATAAAAAGCTGCTGATTACGCCCAGGCTCATGCCGAGGGAAGCAATAATAAAGGAGAATTCACCGATCTGTGCCAGGCTGAAGCCGCAGTGTACAGAGGTGTTGAGGCTCTGGCCGGAGGCCAGTACGCCGCCGGTGGAGAAAATCAGCTTGCCGATAATTGTTGCTACTACCAGCACGAAGATGGGCAGCGCTTGCTCCAGCAGTATAGCGGGATCTACCATCATGCCGACGGATACGAAAAAGATTGCGCCGAACAAATCCTTGATAGGAGCAACGAGGTGCTCGATTTTTTCTGCGTTAGGTGCTTCGGCAATCAAAGAGCCCATGATGAAGGCACCCAAAGCGGAGGAGAAGCCGAGCTGAGTTGCCAGCACCACCATACCGAGGCACAGGCCGATGGAAATAACTACCAGAGTTTCTTCGTTCATCAGCTGTTTGGCCCATTTAAAGAAGCTGGGGACAAGGTACATACCCAGAACAAACCATAAAACGAGGAAGAAAATCAAGCGTCCGATGCTGAGCAGCAGCTCCGTTGTGGAAACATTGGCGCTGGCTACGGCCATGGTTGCAAGCAGTACCATCATCACGATACCGGCGATATCTTCAATAATCAGCACGCCGAAAACAATTTCCGTAAAGCGCTGCGCCCTGAGCTTTAAATCGTCAAAGGCTTTGATGATAATCGTGGTGGAGGACATTGAAAGCATGCCGCCCAGGAAAAGGCTGTCCATATGGTTCCAACCGAGCAGCATACCGGCGAAGTAGCCCACGGCCAGCATACCGCCGATTTCTACCGCGGTGGCGATGAAGGCTGTACTGCCTACGCTTTTCAGCTTGTAAAAGCTGAACTCCAGTCCCAGTGCGAACAGCAGGAAGATAACACCGATTTCGGACCAGGCGTGGACGTTGGCCTTATCGGTAATCGTCGGGAAGAAGTTGAAATGCGGACCGGTGATGAAGCCGGCAACAATGTAGCCAAGTACCAACGGCTGATTGATTTTCTTGAAAAGAATTGTTGTGACGCCGGCTACGAGCAAAATCATTGCTAAATCATTAATAATAGTAGGCAGATGAGTCATGGTAAGCTCCTTTGAGATATTTTTTGCCAAAATGGCTTTAAATGGTGTATAATAATTGAAATGTAGTCATTAGCTTTTTACAAGCCCTGCAGACTGCAAAACAAATAATCTCAATTATATTATACAATATTTTTGACTGAAATTATTGCATAAATAATGCTTTATTATGTTAATTTATTGTGACTTGCGCAATTGGAGGAATAAAGATGAACGAAAATCAACAAGAAAAATTAGTTTTGGTAGACGGCGAGATTATGCCGGAAGCTGAAGCATTTATTGACGTTAACGACCGCGGTCATAACTTCGGCGATGGCGTTTTTGAAATTGTACCGGTTTATAACGGCCGCTGCTTTGCTTTGCTGCCGCATATGAACAATTTATTCGATTCTGTAATCGCAGTAAAAATTCCCGGCGTTTATATGATTGAAGAGCTGGTAGAGTTCCATGAAAGCCTGTTGGCCGCAACCGGTCTGAAGGACTGCGAAATCTATACTCAGGTAACTCGTGGCAGCGGTGCTTATGCCCTGTCCTATCCGGAGCAGAGCATTCCGCATCTGACTATGTATGCTGTACCGGTTGACCGCGAGGCACTTGCTGAGAAACGTGCCAAGGGCGTAAATGTTATCACTGTTGAGGATGTGCGCTGGGCACGCTGCGATATCAATACTCTGAACCGTCTGCCGGAAGTAATGGCTAAACAGAAGGCTGTTATCGGCAATGCTTTTGATTCCCTGTTTGTTCGCGACGGCAAAATTACCGAAAGCACGGAAGCAAGCTTCTTCATTTATAAAGACGGTATTCTGTGGACTCATCCCGAAAACAACTTTATCCATAAAAATATTACCCGCCGTCTGCTGATGGAACGCCTGTCCAAAGACCTGGATCTGCAGATTATCGAAAGAGCTTTTGATAAGGATTTTGCACTCAAAGCAGACGAAGCCTTCCTTTGCGGACCGCGTTGCGAGTTTATGCCTGTTACAAAAATTGACCGCAGCTTCGTTGCTGACGGCAAGGTTGGCGAGCTGACACAAAAGCTGCAGGATGCATATATGGCATTTGTAGCTAAGGAATGCCCTGCTAAGCATGAATAACAGCAAGCTGGTGCGTGGAGCGTTATTGGTGGCTTTGGCGCTGGCGCTGCAGTCGCTGCGTCTGGTGCTGCCGATGCCGCAGCTGCTTTCCACATTTATCATCGGTACTCTGGTGCACATGATGCTGGTGCTCACGCTGCAGCTCAGCGGCCTGAAGACAGCGCTTTTGCTGGCGTTTTTGCTGCCACTGACTGCTTACGTGCAGGGGCAGGTGCTGCTGCCGTTTCTGATTCCTGTAATTTGGCTGGGTAATTTTATCTTTGTGCTGCTTGTGCGTCAGTTTAAGGACAGTCGTAAGCTGTCTTTATCTATACCGCCACTGGCGAAGGCCTGTGTTATGTTGCTGGCAGCCTGGGCTGCGCTGAGCTTCTTGGCGCTGCCGAATCCTGCGCTGCGCAAGACGGTTATGTTTGCGATGAGCGTACCGCAGCTGCTGACGGCTGTTGCCGGTATTTTGCTGGCAGAGCAGGTCAAAAAGCGTCTGCGTCAGTTTGATTAATACAGGTTTGGCAATAATATAATGTATTTATGCGCGTAGTATTTAACCGACAGCGAAAATAACCGCCGGTGTAAAAGCTGAGCGGTTATTTTGTTTAATGCTTCGGCTTTGCTCAGTAACCTTTTGGTAACTGAAGCACTTTTTTGTGCATACTTTACAAATGAACGGCAACAGCATATTATAATATAGGCAATGGATAGTAGTTATCTGTTTTGTGAAGTTAATGTTAAAAATGCCAATGCAGTGCCGCAAGCTATATTTCATATGCTATAATATACAAGCAGTAATGAGTTTTAGGGGGTTATCAGTATTTTAGAATTTAAACCTGTAACATTGGCGGAAAAGCCTTTGTTTGAAAGCTATATATCAAAATCACATCAAAATGGCAGCGAATGTGCCTTTTCCAATCTTTTTGTCTGGCGTGACTGCTATCATATTTATTGGTGCGTAGCGCACGATTTCCTTTTGCTGAAGGTTAAACGCAACAACGTTGATTTTTATATTCAGCCCTTTGGCGGACGTGATGAGGATTTGCCGCGTCTGATGCAGGAGCTGAAGGAGGAGCATCAGGGTAAACCGTTTGAGATGCACGGTATCTATGATTTTACCAAGGAGCGCTTTGAGCGCGTAATGCCCGGTCTGACATATGAAGAAGACCGCGATAACTGGGATTATGTATATCTGCAGGAAAAGCTGGCAACGCTTTCCGGCCGCAAGCTGCACGGGCAGAAGAATCACTACAATGCTTTTGTCAAGGCGCATCCGGATTTCGTTTATGAGCCGATTACTATGGATAATATGATGGAATGCCTGAACTTCGGCGAGCGCTGGTGCGACGAGCATATGGCAGAGGACCCTTCGCTGCTGTGCGAAAAATATGCTATCCAGGAGGCCTTTCTGAGCTTCGAGCAGCTGGAGCTGCGCGGCGGTGCAATCCGTTTCGACGGTAAAATTCAGGCCTTCAGCTTTGGCAAGAAGATTAACGACGATACAGCGGTGCTGCATGTAGAAAAGGCGCGTCATGATGTGCGCGGCTTGTATACTGCTATTACCAAGGAGTTCGCCGCTCATGCCTGGACGGATGTAAAATATCTCAACCGTGAGGAGGATATGGGACATCCCGGTCTGCGTGAGGCAAAGCTGGCGCTGCATCCGGAATTTATGGTGAAAAAATATAATGTAATTATTGGGTGAGGTAGCTTATGATTTACCGTGTCTTGAGCAAGGAGCGTATGTACCAGGCGGAAGAGCTTTGGAATTACTGCTTTGAAAAAAAGACGGAGCCTTTCTTTCGGTACTATTTTGAGCAGTACTGCGGCAAGGACAATATGGTTATCGGTGGCTTTGACAAGGTCGGCGAGGAAGAAAAGCTGCGCACGATGCTGCATGTAAATCCCTATATGCTGCGTTTGCGCGGGCAGGAGATGCTGGTGCCGTATCTTGTGGGCATTGCCACCGCTCCGGAAGCACGTGGACAGCATCTTTTGCGTCCGCTTTTGGAAACTGCTTTTGAGGTGCTGCGCTCGCAGGGATTCCCTTTTGTGACGCTGATGCCTATAAGTGCCGGTATTTATCTGCCGTATGAATTTGCTTACTGCTATTATCGTCATGAATATAAAATGCCTTTGGCAAAGTTGCAAATTCCTGCAATTGGTGATGACCTGTCGGTAGAACGTCTTGATTTAGCTTCTTTGCTGCAAGCTGTGACGGATGAGGAAACGCAACCTTGCAATCCTTTGGCAGATATTTACGCAAGTGTTACCGCAGCATGGAACGGCGTACCGCAGCGCACTGCGTTCCAATGGCGCAAGCTGTTGTCGGTAGTTACGCAGGAAAATGTGCTGTGCGCTGTTGTTTACCGTGCGGGGAAAGCAGTTGGCTATATGCTTTACTCACTGACTGACGGCACGTTCAACTTGCAGGAGCTGCTTACGCAGGATGCTGCGGCGAAGAACCGTCTGTTGCAATATGCCGCGGGACACAGAAGCGAAGCGCAGGAGTTTTGCTGGCTGGCGGAGCCGTGGGATAAAACATATCTTGGCTTTGAGGACCAGGCGCTTACGGGCAGACTGCAGCCGTTTATGATGGCACGTTGCCTTGATGCGCGTTTAGCGCTCGCTAAGCTGCCGGTAGCAGAAAGCATGAGCAGCGGCAGCGTTGTCGTACTGCTTACGGATAAGATGATTGAGCGCAATAATCATCTGCTGCAGCTGCGCACGTCACCGGGCAAGCTGGAAGCAGTCAGCACGCTGGAGCAGGAGGAGGTTACCATGGATATGGGAGCCTTTACCCAGCTTTACTTCGGTGCGTTCAGCGCCAGCGAGCTGTGGGAGGCAGGGCACATCAAATGCAGCGATGTGCGGAAGCTGCAGCTGCTCGACGAGCTCTTTCCTAAATGCCGCACCTATAATAACGAATATTTTTAAAGCTTATGCAGGCTGTCGGATGTTCCGGCAGTCTGCTTTTTTGACAACAGAAAAACCCATGCCTTACTTAGCGTAAAACATGGGCTATTTTGGTTAGTGCAAATATTTACTGCGCTGTTATTCTCTTTTCTATAACGTTATAGGCTACATCACCGTCATGCGGCTGACCGTTGACCGTTACATTACCATGGAAGGCTGCAATTTTCGTCTTCCAGCAGTAGCTGCCGCTGTCTGCGGTAATTTTATTGCTGTTATCATTAAAAACAAGATTGCCGTTTACATAGGCAGTTCTGCCGGAATGATATACATCTACCTTATCGCAGGCAAAGCTCATATCACCGAAGCTCAGACGAATATTGCCCTGGCCGTGAACCTCCATAGCATAAAGATATACCTTGGTGGCGTCACCGGTAATGGTTAAGGTAGTATCATGTGCGGGAAACTGTACGAAAACATTTCCCTGCAGGTCATATACACCGGTGAGCGGGTTAAAGGTACGGCTGTCACTCTTGATTACCGGATCGGCAAAGCACATAGAAGGCAGCATCATAACAAGCATAGTTAATATTAAAAGCAATTTCTTCATGAATAAATCACCTCTTGTAGCATGAAAAACAGGAGAAATTTTAAGTGTACTCTTTATTATAGTATTTTTAGAGAATCGGCGCAAGCATTAAAAAAGATTTTTTTAGAAAAAAAGAGGATTTTTCCTTTATACATTGAATATAAATTATGTGTGATATAGTAGTTGGAGGCGGATAGGGTAATGAACGGAGATTTTGAAAACTTTAAAGAGCAGGTGCGCAGCACAGCTGATATGGTAGAAATAATCTCCGGTTATGTGCCGTTGAAAAAGAAAGGCCAGAACTACTGGGGCTGTTGCCCGTTTCACGGAGAGAAAACGCCGTCCTTTTCGGTGAACCCCGGCAAGAGCATGTTTTATTGCTTTGGCTGCCATGAGGGCGGAGATATTTTTAAGTTTATTATGAAAATCGAAAACTGCAGCTTTATGGATGCATTAAAGCTGCTGGCCGGCAGATACGGTATCCCGATACCTGAGAAGCAGAAGACGGCCGCCGAAATTGCGCGCGAGAAACAAAGGAACAGCATTTATAGTGCTAATGAGCTGGCGTCAAAATTTTTTCAGGCCTGTCTGACAAAAACTGCTTACGGTGAACCTGCCCTGGCTTATCTTGCCGGGCGCGGAATAGGCAAAGAAATTATTGCCGGCTTTGGCATAGGCTATGCGCTGAATAATTTTACCGCGCTTGTCAGCTCTCTTGCTAAGCGCGGCTGTCAGCCGCAGGTGCTGGAGGCTGCCGGACTGGCGGCCCGTGGGCGCGACGGCTATTATGACAAGTTCCGCAACCGTGTGATTATTCCTATCCGCGATGCGCGCGGACGTATAGTCGGCTTTGGCGGCAGAGTGCTGGACAACAGCACGCCTAAATATCTGAATACAGCGGAAACGCAGTGGTTTAATAAGCGAAGGCTGCTTTTTGGTCTGGATATAGCTTTGAAGGCTATCCGCAAAAGCGGTCGGGCTGTAGTTGTCGAAGGTTATATGGATGCTATCAGCTTGCATGCGGCAGGCTTTGATAATGTTGTAGCATCTATGGGAACGGCCTTTTCCCAGGAGCAGGCTAAGCTGCTGCAGCGTCTGGTGGATGAAGTAATCTTCTGCTATGACAGCGACAGCGCAGGCCGCAAGGCTTCTGTGCGTGCCGTGAGCATTGCCCGGGAAGCAGGCTTGAAGGTGCGCATAGCAGGTGTACCTGACGGTAAGGATCCCGACGAATATGTACGTCAGCATGGCAGCGCTGCTTTTGCACAGGTGCTGGCGGCGGCGCAGAATGGTATTGATTTTCAAATAGATGAAACTATCCTGCAAAATAATATTGCTAATTTAGCAGGAAAAGTAGAGGCTGTGTCGAATATACTACCATTCCTATTAGAATGTCAAAATGAAATTGAAGCGTCGGAGCATATCCGAAGGCTGGCACAGCGGCTGACTATTGATGAAGGCCTGATTGCGGAAGAATACCGCAAGGCAGCACGCAGAGGTGGCAGACAGCAGACTGGGCAGCCGACGGTGATTCCGGAGGAAAAAAGCGCCGGTATCGGTCAGCAGGCGGAAGAACTGCTTCTGAGATTGCTTTTGGAGCAGCCGCAGCTGTGTGACGAATGCCGTGCGGAGGTAAAGGAAACAGGCTTTGAAGATGCTGTGCTGGCACAGCTGTTTGACAGGTTGTGCGAGCTTGGCACCGCTTATACAACGGATAAGCTGAATAATGTCCTGGACGATGCGTCGCAGACAGCGTTGGCGCGTATTTTGGCACATCAGCTTCCGGAGGGAGATATGGATAAGCTTATGCAGGACTGCCTCAGGCAGATGCGGCGGCTTCGTCTGGAAAAAGAATATGAAAAGCATCGTCTGCTGGCGGATGAATACGAAAGATCGGCAGATGAGCGTTTTCTCAGTGAATTAATGGAAAGTCAAAGGATAAAGAATGAAATCAAAAAACTCTATGGAAACCAAAATAAATAAGGAAGGAGGGGACACCATGGCTGCAGCTACTAAAATAACGCAGGAGCAAATTGATGAGCTTATCCGCAAGGGTAAAGCTAATAAGGGTGTTCTCACCTATGGCGATGTAATGAACCTCACCAATACTTTGGAAGATATCACGCCCGAAGATGTTGAGCATATCTATGAGGTTATTACACGTAAAGGTCTGGAGCTTGTTGATGATGACAACGCCTCCGACGAAGATATACTGCCTTTGGTAGGAAACGACGAAGATAATGATGAGCCCAGCAGCAGTGAGCTGGAAAACATGAGCGTTCCCGAAGGCATCAGCATTGACGATCCTGTACGCATGTACCTTAAGGAAATCGGCAGAGTACCGCTGCTTATCGGTGAGGATGAGGTTAAGCTCGCTAAGCGTATGGATAAGGGCCGTCAGGCAGAGCGTATTCAGCGCGGCAGAATGATTGAGCTGGAGGAGCCTGCTTTTACTGCTGAGGACAGCGGCAGCGCATTGATTGAAAAGCTGCGTCATAGCCTGAAAGAGGAATGGCAGATTACCAATATGCGTTCTGTTTTCCGTGTGGCGCAGATGATTAAAAAGCGTCAGAGCGTAGGTCAGCCTTATACTGTTGAAGATTACGAGGACCTGATTTTTGAATTTACCAAGGATGAGCGCCTGCATCTGCAGCGCCTGATGGCAGAACAAAGATGTCTGATTCCCGGTTGCGAGCAGTTCGTAGTAACGCGTGAAACAAGCGATATAGATGATCACAAGCTGTATCAGATTAAGGCTATTCTCAACGAGCTCAGAGAGCGTATGAGCGACGGCAGAGAAAAGGATTCCGCTGTTGTCGAAGCCTACTGCAATCTGGATGAGGATTTCGAAAAGCTGTTGAAAGCAGTTGCGCATCAGGGTGACGAAGCTAAGCAATGCTTGTCCGAAGCCAACCTGCGTCTGGTAGTAAGTATTGCCAAGCGTTATGTCGGTCGCGGTATGCTGTTCTTGGATTTGATTCAGGAGGGTAACCTGGGACTGATTAAGGCTGTAGATAAATTCGATTATAACAAGGGCTTTAAATTCAGTACCTATGCTACATGGTGGATTCGTCAGGCGATTACCCGTGCGATTGCCGATCAGGCACGTACTATCCGTATTCCCGTACATATGGTGGAAACCATTAACAAGCTTATCCGTGTTTCCCGCCAGCTGCTGCAGGAGCTTGGCCGCGAGCCTTTGCCGGAAGAAATTGCCAAGGAAATGGATACCTCTGTTGACAGAGTACGCGAGATTATGAAAATTGCGCAGGAGCCTGTTTCTCTGGAAACTCCTATCGGCGAAGAAGAGGATTCGCATCTGGGCGATTTCATTGAGGACCACGATGCACCGGCGCCTGCCGACGCTGCTTCCTTTACTCTGCTGCGTGAACAGCTGGAGGAGGTTCTGGAAACGCTTACTATCCGTGAAAAACGGGTATTGGAGCTGCGCTTTGGTCTGGAGGACGGCCGCAGTCGTACTTTGGAAGAGGTTGGCCAGCACTTTGGCGTTACCCGTGAGCGTATCCGTCAGATTGAGGCTAAAGCGTTGCGTAAACTGCGTCATCCCAGCCGCAGCAAAAAGCTGAAGGACTTCTTGGAATAATAGTTGACAAACAACTGTAACTATTATAAAATAATAATGTTTGGTAGCTTGCATGGGCCTATAGCTCAGTGGTAGAGCCGCCGGCTCATAACCGGCTGGTCGTAGGTTCGAACCCTACTGGGCCCACCAATACCTTACATCAGCAAAACGAAGTGAACGCAGGTCGAAAGGCCTGCGTTTTTAATTCTATGAGTTGACATTTATCTGCTTATAGTGACATAATTAAATAGTTATCAAGAATATGGATTCATTTCACTGAATATGTTTGAATAATTACCAAGGAGGCAAGAATGTTTACTTTAAAAAATGGTGACGGTATGGTTTGGCCTGACGGCAAGCGTATCGCCGTGATGGTTACCTTTGATTTTGATGCGGAGTTGCTGCGTAAATCTGTAATCGGCAAGCGAACAATCGGCTTTTCGGACACAAGCAGGGGCCAATACGGTCCTGATGAGGGCTTAAAGCGTTGTCTTGATATGCTTGAACGCCAACAGCTTAAAACTACTTTTTTTGTTCCCGGACGCATTGCGGAGCTTTATGCCGATAAGGTGCAGCAAATAGCGGATGCAGGCCATGAGCTTGCCTATCACGGCTATCTGCATGAAGCCTCTGTAGATATGCCTGCTGCCGAGGAAAGAGAAAATATGGCCAAGAGCGAGGAACTGTTGGAAAAAGTAAGCGGACGTAAGGTTGTCGGCTATCGCGGTCCGCTGGATTTGCTGCCCAACTGTGCCATGCAGCTGATGGCTGAACGTGGATATTTATACGGTTCTACGCTTAAGGATTGCGACTGGGCGTACGTGCATGAGGACTATCCGATTGTGGAGCTTCCTACTGAGCCTACGCTGGATGATTTCTCCTGGTTCTATTTTTCCTATGCGGATGAAGCTACTATCACCTGTAGTTATCCGGTGGACTATGTTTACGATATCTGGAAGGATAATTTTGACGAGCTTGCCAATGAGGGCGACAAAATTTTTGTTCTCAAGCTGCATCCGCAGCTTATCGGCCGCAGCAGCCGCGTGCGCATGCTGGAGCGCTTTATTGCCTATATGAAGGCGAACGGCGCATGGCTTGCCAGCTGCGAAGAGGTAGCTCGTTACGTAAAGGATTTTTACGCTAAACGTGCGGAAGGAGGCGAAGCATGATGAACTGGAACTGGCCTGATAATAAGCGCATTGCTTTACTGCTTTCCTTTGATATCGATGCGGAAACTCTGTGGCTTACACGCAACGATATCAATGAACGTCATCTGGTGCACATGTCCCGTGGTCTTTATGCCACGAAGCAGGGCTTGCCGCGCATCCTGAAGATGCTGGAGGAAGAAGGCCTTAAGGCAACCTTTTTCACTACTGCCTATACTGCGGAGATTCATCCGGAAATCATTCAATACATTGCAGCGCAGGGACATGAAATCGGCTATCACGGTTATCTGCATGAAGTAAAGGATACTTATGAAGAAGAAAATGCACTGATGGATAAGGTTGATGCTATCTTCCGCAGCCTTACCGGCAAACGTCCCGTAGGTGTGCGTATGCCTGATGGTATCTTGCATGATTTTCATAAGCAGCTGTGGCTGGATCGCGGCTGTATTTATTCTTCTAACTGGCGCAATAATGACGGTCCTTTCCTGCTGAAGATAGACGGCAAGGAAATACCTATCGTGGAGCTGCCGAAGGACGGTATTGTTGATGATACCTCCTATGACATGTACACTCTGCAGCATCCGGAGCATTATTACCTGCGCAGCGGGCGCGAAATGGTGCAGATTTGGCAGGATGAGTTTGACGGTCTGGCAGATGAAGGACGCATCATTAATTTCGTTATGCATCCGCAGTTTGTCGGACGTCCGGGATATGTTCGCGCATTGCGTTCATTTATTCATTATGCAAAAGAAAATGGAGCCTGGATTACTACTGACGAAGCCTGTGCTAAACATGTTTTAAAGCAGAAGGGTTATGACATTGAGGTTCGTTACTGAATTAAAAAATTCTGTTGGCAGTGTCGTTAATTCTATGGTATAATAATTCATTATATGAGCAAGTTTACTCATTAAATGTACGGAGTAAACAGATATTAAAAATTGAGAGGGGTTTTTCTAATGAAAAAATTTAAAATGAAAAGTATTTTTGCTTTCCTGGCAACAGCAATGCTGGCTATGATGCTGGTAGGCTGCGGTGGCGAGAAAAAAGATGCTGCAGCTGATGCAGGCAAGGGTGACAAATGGGTTGTTGCTATCAACTCCACCTTCCCGCCGTTTGAATCCGTAAAGGAAGGCACCAAGGATTATCAGGGTGTCGATATTGATATTGCTCACTACATCGCCAAGAAGATGAACAAGAAAATCGAATTCACCGATATGAAATTTGCTTCTTTGGTGCCGACTTTGCAAAGCGGCCGTGCTGATGTTATTATTTCTGCAATTTCTCCGACTTCCGAGCGTGAAAAGGTTGTATCCTTCTCCAAGCCTTATTATTTCCCGATGAAGGCTATTCTCTGCAAAAAGGGTGCAGGCTATGACGCTATGGATAAACTGAAGGGTAAAAAAGCCGGTGCTTCTATGGGTACTACCTATGCTAAAGAGCTGAAGGCTGTCGGCGGTATCGAAGTTGTTGAAATGGATACCACTCCGCTGGTTGTTCAGGATATTAAAAACGGCCGTCTGGCTGCAGGTCTGTTCGATTCTTCCCAAGCTGCTGTTTTCGTAAAACAAAATCCTGATCTTGAGCTGCACGTTCTGCAAGGAGCTGTAGTGAAAGACGATACCTTTGCTATCGCTTTGCCGAAGGATTCCAAGGATGTTGAAAAAATCAACGAAATCCTGAAAGAAATGCGCACCAATGGCGAGCTGCACAAAATTCTCGTAGCTCATCTGGGTGAAGAAGGCACTAAAGAATACGAAGCTGCAATTGAAAAGCTGGATATTGCAAAGCTGTAAGAGGTGAATTGAGCAGATGTTAGATTTTTCCGTTCTGGAACCTTATATACCGCTTTTGGCAACCGCTGTCTGGATTACGCTTAAATTTACTTTCTTTTCTACAATTATGGGCTTTTTCGGAGGCTTTATCCTCGCGCTGATAACATTGTCCAAGAACAGAGTACTTTCCTTCCTGGCGAAGGTTTATATATCTGTATTCCGCGGAACGCCGCTTTTAGTACAGCTGATGCTGATTTACTTTGCAACACCGCAGCTGACGAGCTATACTATTTCCGCTTTGGAGGCAGGCGTGCTTTCCTTTGGCCTGAACAGTGCCGCATATATTTCCGAAGCACTGCGCGGCGGTATTCTTGCTGTCGACAAAGGTCAGTGGGAGGGAGCAATGTCCTTGGGCGTGCCTAAGCATCGTTTCCTGCTGGATATTATTCTGCCGCAGGCTATTAAGAATGCTTTGCCTTCCTTGGTAAACGAAAGCATTATGCTGCTGAAGGATTCCAGCCTTGTTTCCGTTATCGGTGTTGCCGATACGCTGCGTTGGGCGGATCTGATTCAGGCAAAAACCTTCCGTGCGTTTGAAGCCTTTATCGTAGCTGCTGCTGTTTATTATGTTTTGGTTATGGCCCTGAACTTTTTGGGCGGTTTGTTAGAAAAGAAGGTGCGCGTCAGTGATTGAGATTCAACACCTGTCTAAAAGCTTTGGCAATTTAGAGGTCCTTAAGGATGTTTCCCTGACAATAAAAAAAGGTGAGGTTGTGACCATTATCGGTTCTTCCGGTTCAGGAAAATCTACGCTGCTGCGTTGTATCAATCTGTTGGAGCAGCCTACCGGCGGAGCGATTTTATTCGAAGGTAAGGACATCGTAAATTCCAAAATTAAAATTGAAGATATCCGCAAGAATGCCTGCATGGTGTTCCAGCATTTTAATCTTTTTGCTAATATGACTGTTCTGGAAAATATGACCTACGCTCCCCGTGTAGTAAACGGTCTGTCCAAGCAGGAGGCCAAGGAAAAGGCTATGAAGCTGTTGGCTAAGGTCAATCTTTCCGATAAAGCCAATGAATATCCCAGCCGTCTGAGCGGCGGCCAGAAGCAGCGTGTAGCGATTGCGCGTGCTTTGGCAATGGAGCCTAAGGTACTGCTTTTGGATGAGCCTACCTCCGCACTTGATCCGGAAATGGTCAAGGAGGTACTGGATGTTATCAAGCAGCTTGCCAATACCGGTATAACCATGGTTCTTGTTACCCATGAAATGGGTTTTGCCAAGGACGTATCGGATACAGTTTATTTCATGGACGGCGGGTACCTGATTGAAAGCGGTACGCCGGATGAAGTATTCAATCATCCGAAAACGGAACGTGCGAAGAAGTTCCTTGCTTCTGTTTTGGTATAAGGATACACTAATGAAAATATTTATAATTAATCCTGACTTTGGGGTTACTCCTGAGCAGATGGCAGCACGCTGTCATCTGCTCAGTGTGCATGTAGGTCCGGATGTGGAGCTGCACATGGAGTGCCTTGTTGAAAATCATATCGAAATTGATTCTGCTCTGGATGCTGCGCTTGCTGCGCCCGAGATTATCAAAATGGCTGTGCGTGCGGAAAGCGAAGGCTATGACGCAGTCGTGCTGTACTGCTTCAGTGACCCCGCGGTGGATGCCTGCCGTGAGGTGGTGAGCATACCTGTAGTGGGCGGCGGTCAGGCTAGCTGTCTTCTGGCACCGCTGGTAGGCAGGCAGGCCGGGCTTTTGCTGGCAGATACGACACGCTATGCGGAAAAGCAGCTTTTTGTTGCTCAATGCGGTGTTGATTCTGCGCGTATTGCTGCAATTGGTGGTATTGAGGCCCGTGGTGTCGATTTGTGGGCAGAGCGTGAGCGGGTTCTGGACCTGCTTACGGAAGCCGGCAAAAATTTGCTGGCGGTAGGCAGAGTGCAGGTACTGCTTTTGGGTTGCTTATCCTTTTTAGGTTTGGCGCACCCGCTCAGTGAGCGTCTGGGCGTTCCTGTTGTTGACCCGGCGGTGGCACCTGTGGCGCTGGCGGAATGCCTTGTGCGGCAGGGGCTCAAAACAAGCCGCAAGGCTTATCCTGCACCGCCGTTGCGCAAACGTACGTGGCAGAGCGGCCAATTATAAACAGCTTGCTTTTCTATAGGAAATAGTGTAAGATAATATTAGTATCAAAATCTTAAGAAGAGAGGTTACTGTTTTAATGAAAAAGAGCTTATTAACTTTGATTATGGCTTTGGTTATGGCTTTAGCTTGCGCAACCAGTGCTTTTGCGGAAGATTTGGGTTATGTAAATGTTGAACGTGTTTTCCGCAGCTATCCTGATATTCAGACTACTATGAGCGCTATCAATCTGGAGCGCCAAAAGGCTGAAAATGAATTCAACCAAAAGGCTCCGAACCTTGATGACAAGGGCAGACGTGAACTGGGCGAAAAATTATCCGCTCAGGTAGATAAGAAGGAAGCTTCCCTGCTGAATCCTATCCGCGAAAAAATCCGCAAAACTATCGGCCAGGTTGCAAAAGCTCATGGCATTGCTAATGTAGTTGATGCAGGTGCTGTTGTATTCGGCGGCAAGGATCTGACTGAAGAAGTTATTGCTGCTGTTGCTCAAGGCAAATAAAGGCTAATGTTATTGAAGGCTGTCGCAGGCAAGCGACAGCCTTTTTTAGTGAGTGTGATATAATATAAGTACATTTTTGCGAGGTGAAGCTGATGGCGCACTGTCCTTTTGATTTTTTTACTGACGGAAAGAAACATAATATCTGCCTTGTCGGCGGTGGTGGTAAAACGACGGTTATGTACGAGCTGGCAGCGGCTTGGGCAGCCTGCGGACGCAGGGTACTGGTGCTGACGAGTACGCATATCCTGTGCCCTGCAGATGGCAGCTTTGCTGGCGATGTGCCTGCGGTGCAAAATTTGTGGCAGCAGGGGCGTTATGCCGTTATCGGTACACCGGAGTTTGCTACCGGTAAGCTGACGTTACCGCCGCAAAGCGTGTATGAAGCGCTGAAGCTGCAGGCTGACGTAATTTTGTGTGAGGCCGATGGTTCCAGACATCATCCCTGCAAGGTGCCTGCGGAGTATGAGCCTGTAATTTTGCCTGACAGTGACATAGTGCTTGCTGTTGCCGGTATGGATGCTTTAGGCAATTCGCTGCAGCAGGCTTGCCAGCGTCCACAGCTGGCGGCAGAGCTTTTATGCTGCAGCGCAGAAAAAATCATTGATGCGCAAATGCTTGCTTCGCTGCTGCTTTCGGAGCAGGGGACACGCAAAAGTGTCGTCGTACGCGCTTATTATATTGTCTTGAATAAATGCGACCTGCTAAAAGCAGCGCAACAGGAGGAAATGCTTCGGCTGTTAGTGGGTGCAGGAATGGACGAGCATAGAATATGGCTTCGTGAAAGGGGAGAATAACAAATGCTGAAGATTATTGTACGCGGTGGCGGTGACTTGGCAACAGGCGTTATCCATCGCTTGTGGGGAGCAGGCTTCAAAGTTTTAGTGCTGGAATGTGCTAAGCCTGCGGCGATTCGTCGACAGGTAGCGCTGTGCGAAGCGGTGTATCAGGGCAGCGCTCAGGTAGAAGGCCTGACTGCAAGGCTGATAAACTCTCTTGCGGAGGCAGATGCTGTCTGGGAGCATGATGAAGTACCGGTGTTGGTTGATGAAGCAGCGGATAGTGTGCATGCTTTTGCGCCTGATATTGTGATTGATGCGATTATTGCCAAGCGTAATCTTGGTACAAGCAGTACAATGGCACCGCTTGTTATTGCTTTAGGCCCCGGCTTCAGCGTGGGCGCAGATGCCGACGTAATTGTAGAAACGAAGCGCGGTCATAACCTGGGACGCATTATCCGCAACGCCAGTGCTGCACCTAACAGCGGCGTGCCCGGTAATATCGCAGGCTATAGCAAGGAGCGTGTGTTGCACGCACCCTGCGCAGGTGTTCTGTACGTTGTTCATGACATTGGCAGCATTGTGGAAAAGGGCGAAACTATTGCAACTATTACCGACGGCAGTAATCAGGTGGCGGTAAAGGCAACACTGTCCGGTCTGATTCGCGGCATGATTCGCGATGGCTTTGCTGTTACCAAGGGCTTTAAAATTGCCGATATCGACCCACGTAAAGAAGAACTGGCCAACTGCTTTACGATTTCGGATAAGGCACGCTGCATTGCCGGCAGCGTTCTGGAATTAGTCTGCCGTTATGCACAGGAGAAACAAAAATGAAGGATTTAATGAAAAAAATACAGGCGCAGGCTTTGGATTCGCAGCCTTGCTATCTTGTTGCATTGATTGAGAGTGAAGGCTCTACTCCGCGCACCAGCGGCGCCTATATGCTGGTCGGAGAAAAGGGTTTGCTTTACGGAACCATCGGCGGCGGCGGTATGGAATATGCGGCGCAGCAGCTGGCACAGCAGCGTCTGCGCTGCGGTGGCGGCAGCTTTGTCAAAACATTTGACCTTTCTCCGGCAGCAGGCATGGCCTGCGGCGGCAGTTGCCAGGTGCAGTTCTGCTACCTGCCTGTGGGGGAAGAAACGGGGGACTTGCCAGAGGAAGCTCTTAGTGCAATGAAGCAGCGTGCTCCCTGGTGGTTTTTACTGCCTTTGGGTGAAGGCAATGCACTGCCGCAAATAAAAAAAGACCTGCAGCTTGCAGGTTGCAGAGGTGTAATCAATATAGATGGCTGCGCTTATTATGCGGAGCACTATGATTATGACGGTTCGGTTTATGTTTTTGGCGCAGGTCATGTTGCGCGTGAGCTGGTGCCGCTTTTGAGTCATCTCGGGTTTAAATGCATCGTGCTGGATGACAGGGCGGAGTTTGCGGATGCGGCGGCCTTTCCGCAGGCGGAGCATGTACAGCAGGTTGATTTTACTAAGCTGCAGGAGGTTTGCAGCCTGACGGCAAAGGATTATGCGGTAGTTATGACGCGCGGTCACGTGCATGACGCCAATGTGGAGCGCTATCTGTTGACTACGCCTGTGGATTATATCGGCATTATGGGCAGTAAAAATAAAGCAGCCATGGCCAGAGCCGCTTTGTTGGCGGACGGTTACAGCGAGCAGCAGCTCGCGCGTGTTATTACGCCCATCGGCATCGACATAGGCAGTGAGACGCCGGCGGAGATTGCGGTGAGTATTGCAGCACAATTAATCCAAACTAGGGCAGAACGCGTATAAAGCACCGTATACTTTATCGAGAGGGCCTCGACGTAGCAGTAGTACGTCGTCGGCCCTCTCTCTTCGTCTCCGGTACTTTCTCCGCGTTCTGTTGATTATAAAGTATAATGCATCATATACTTTCATCAGGAGGCCTTTGACGTAACGGGAGTACGCCGTCGGGCCTCCTTCTTCGTCTCTGATACCTTCTTCGCGTTCTGTTTAATGGTAAAGGTATCAAATATTTTCTTCGTGTTCTGTTTAAATAGTAAAGCGTTCTGGTACCTTTTCTGCGTTCTGCTGATGAGTAAAGGGGAATGTACCACATACTTTATCTATATAAAAATGAGCATCTCGACGTAGCAAAAGTACGTCGTCGGTGCTCATTTTTATATTTCTCTTTTGAATTGCGAACGAAAAAGGCTATCTGATAAAATTTATACGGATTTTCTCTGTAATTTTCTTTACAATATTGCCTGATATGCGATAAAATATATGCATGAAAAATGAAGGGGTGCTTATATGTCTAAGTTTGTTAAACTGTCTGAGGAAGCTTATAAGTTTGAAGGCAAGCTGTCTTTGAGCTCGGCTATTCCTTTAGGTCTGCAGCATGTTTTGGCTATGTTTGTCGGCAATCTTACACCGGTTCTGATTATTGGTGGTGCCTGCGGCATTGTCGGCGGTGCCGGTTTTGAACAGCTGCAGGTTGTTTTGATTCAGAATGCGATGATTGTTGCAGGTCTGGTAACTCTGTTGCAATTATATTCCGTTGGTCCCTGCGGTGGCAAGGTGCCCATTATCATGGGTACAAGCTCCGGCTTTATCGGCGTATTTGCCGGTATCGTTGCAACCTTGGGAAGCGGTGTTGTCGCCTATGGCGCTATTATGGGTGCTTCGATTATCGGCGGTGTTTTTGAAGCAGTGCTTGGTCTGGTGCTCAAGCGTATCCGCCGTTTCTTTCCGCCTGTTGTCTGCGGTACTGTTGTACTGTCCATCGGTCTGTCGCTGATTTCCGTAGGTATCAATTCCTTTGGCGGCGGCTTCAAGACGAGGGATTTCGGTTCTATTGAAAACCTGCTGCTTGGCTTGTTTGTGCTTTGCGTTATTCTTTTCTTCAAGCATGGCACCAAGGGCTTTTTGAGTTCTTCTTCCATTCTGCTTGGTATTATCGCCGGTTACATTGCTGCTATTTTCATGGGCTTTGTACTGCCTACAACTGCAGTTACGCCTGACGGAGTGGAATACACCAAATCCTGGGTACTGCATTGGGATAAGGTAGCGAACGCCTCCTGGTTCGCTGTGCCTCAGCTTATGCCTGTTGATATCGTATTTGATATGCGTGCTATTATGCCTGTATTGATTATGTTTGTTGTTACTGCGGTTGAAACTGTCGGTGATATTTCCGCCGTTGTTGAAAGCGGTCTGAACCGTGAAGCTACGGACAAGGAATTGTCTGGCGGCGTTATTTGTGACGGCATCGGCTCTGCTATTGCTGCTGTCTTCGGCGTACTGCCCAATACTTCCTTCTCTCAGAATGTCGGTCTGGTTGCGATGACGAAGATTGTTAACCGTTTTGCTTTGGCAACCGGTGCGGTATTTTTGATTCTCTGCGGCCTGATTCCTAAGCTGGGCGCTTTGGTTTCCATTATGCCGCAATCCGTTCTGGGCGGCGCTGCCGTAATGATGTTCTCCTCGATTGTTGTCAGCGGTATTCAGCTGGTTACTAAAGAGAAGCTTAACCCGCGCAGCCTGACGATTATTTCCGTTGCTTTAGGCGTTGGCTATGGCATGGGCGCTACACCCGGCATTCTGGCACACTGCCCGGAGGCTATGCGCATGATGTTCGGTGAATCCGGTATCGTTCCGGCAGCCTTTGTAGCAATTCTGCTGAATGTTATTCTGAATAGGGGCGAAGACGCTCAAGCGTAATTTTATCCTGCTGGGTATCGATATCCAGCAGCTCGTTGATATCCTGAACCGGTACTTTTACTACCAGTTCAGGATATTTTTTTGTCAGTACGGAACCACCTTTGTCCTGCGGCAGCTGCTGCAGCTCGTCGGCAAATTTTGCAGGGAAGATGATGGGGTTACCGGGAGTTTCTTCGTAATACAGGCGATGGATTTTTTGCGGTTGCGCTAAAAAGCTTTCGGTGAGGCGGATGAGCGAAGCCTGTTGTAAAAGCGGTTGGTCGGCAACGGCGAAAAGCAGGCCTTCGGCCTGAGGCAGGTGCTGTTCTATATAAGCTGTGCCCAGGCGCACGGTATCGCTCAGATAGGGCTTGTCGTGGAGCAGGCAGGGGATTTGCTGCTGCGCGCAGATATCCGCAACCTCCTTATGGCGTGTAACAACGATACGCTTGGCGAAAAGTCCTTGGCTGATATCAAGGATGTGCTGCAGCATGGGCGCTCCGTCGATGGCTGTCAGCAGCTTGTTGACACCGAAGCGGCGGCCTACGCCGGACGCCAGGATGATGCAGGCTATTGTAGAATATTTTACGTTCATAGGTCTACCTCACGGTTTTGATTATATATCTTTATTATAAGACTGAATGGTAGAGCTAACAAGCGGGTGAGTACCGGTTAGCGGAAGAATATATTTTGTACGCAAAAACAAAAAAACTCTGTAACCAAAGTTACAGAGTTTAGTTTCAATTGGTGGCCCTGGCAGGATTCGAACCTGCGACCTTTTGATTCGTAGTCAAACGCTCTATCCAACTGAGCTACAGAGTCACATCAGCGTTGCTGTTGTTTCAAGCAACAATGATATTATAGCGAAAAGTACGCTTCTTGTCAACACTTTTTTGCAATTATTTTTTAGATTTTTTGCCGACAGCTTTTTCTTTGGCAACAGGCTGATGTTTTTCCAGCCAACCGCAGTAAATGAAGAAGCCTAAGGCAACGAGGAAGAAGCCTAAGCTGGTTGCCTGAGCGGACTTCAGTCCGAACATCCAGGGTTCGGCATAGTCACCGCGCAGCATTTCCAAAAAGAAGCGGACTACGGAATAAAGCATGGCGTACATACATAAAGCTTGACCGCGTGCATGCTTGGTGGTGCGGAATAAAAGCAGCAGGGCAAAGATTACGATATCCAGCTGACCTTCCCAGACCTCCGCCGGCCACAGGGGAACAGGGCCGTAGGTTTTGTAGGCCAGAGTACCTTCCGGGTACAGCAGGCCGAAGCTGCCGCCGGTAGGTGTGCCGAAGGCGTCACCGTTGAGCAGGTTGGCCATGCGTCCGATGGACTGGCCGATAAGCAGAGAAGGCGAAACGATATCCGCCAAGGCTACCCAGTCGATGTTATGTAGCTTGCAGTAAACAATGCCGGCAGCAATGCCTGCCAGCATACCGCCCTGCACGGCCATGCCTCCCTGCCAGACGAAGGGGATTTCCAGAAGATGATGACTGTAGTAATCCCAGTCGAAGAAGAAAACATCCCACAGCCTGCCGCCGATGAGGCCTGCGAAGCCGCCGTAGATACCGATGTCTAAAATGTGCTCGTGCCAGCGTCCGTCCTGCTTAGCAAAAAAGTAGGCAGTGCCGGTGGCCAGAAAAATTGCTGTACAGAGCATCAGACCATACATGCGTATGGGAAAATCGCCGATAAAAAAGAGATATTGATGCATTATGGATAAAGCCTCCTAAAAAATCTAACTAATATTTTAACACATTCCGGCATTTTTATCAGCGAAAAAGTTGTGATTTCTTTATTTAGAAAGCTTATTGAATTTAACAGCGAAGGTAGTACTGCGTGACATGTTGCTTATGTCATTATTCACAGCGTCAATATTATGATATAATGAGGGAAGCGATATGAGCTTTATTGAAGCAAAAATAGAGAAAGAAGGCCTGCAAATTTATGAAGGCATTGACTTATATTGAACACGGAAAGTTTGCTCTGCAGGAAAAGGCCAAGCCGCAGCTTGTTTCTGCGCGTGATGCTCTCGTGCGCGTAACCTTGGGAAGCATCTGCACCAGTGATTTGCATATTAAGCATGGCTCGGTACCGCGTGCTGTGCCGGGAATTACCGTGGGCCATGAAATGGTTGGCGTGGTGGAAGCGGTCGGCGCCGACGTAAAAACCGTGAAGCCCGGTGACCGCGTGACGGTAAACGTAGAAACGTTCTGCGGCGAATGCTTCTTCTGCAAGAAGGGCTTTGTCAACAACTGCACCGATCCTCATGGCGGCTGGGCGCTTGGCTGCCGCATTGACGGCGGACAGGCGGAATTTGTGCGCGTGCCCTATGCTGACCAGGGGTTGAACAAAATTACCGACAGCGTTACCGATGATCAGGCACTTTTTGTAGGTGATATTCTTGCTACCGGCTTTTGGGCAACACGCATTTCGGAAATCACCGAGGAGGATACGGTGCTGATTATCGGTGCGGGACCGACGGGTATCTGCACCCTGCTGTGTGTTATGCTGAAGCAGCCGAAGCGCATCATCATCTGCGAAAAAGATGCAGTCAGAGCGGAGTTTGTCAGAAAGCATTATCCCGATGTACTGCTTTGCGAGCCTGAGGAATGCGAAGCCTTTGTTAAGGAGCATTCCGACCATGGCGGTGCGGACGTTGTTCTGGAGGTTGCCGGCGGTCGCGACACCTTCCAGCTCGCGTGGAAATGCGCGCGTCCGAACGCTATCGTAACGGTTGTGGCGCTCTACGATGAAGCGCAGAGCCTGCCTTTGCCCGATATGTACGGCAAAAATCTTATTTTCAAAACCGGTGGCGTGGATGGCTGCGACTGTGCGGAGATTCTGCACCTGATTGAAGAAGGCAAAATTGATACTACGCCGCTGATTACGCATCGCTTCAAGCTGGCGGATATCGAGGAAGCTTACCGCATTTTCGAAAACAGATTAGACGGAGTTATCAAGATAGCGATTACCGAGTGATTTTTTTTGCAAAGCATGTTCTAAGAGGGGCGATTTTATGATTAAGCATATAACAACAACACCGGCAAAAGCCTTAGAAAAATTAAAAGCAGGCAACGCCAGATATATTGATGCCAAGGTCAACAGCGAGGACATTTCGCAGGCAAAGAGAACAGATACCTTGGTTAACGGTCAGAAGCCTTATGCGATTATTATTACCTGCTCTGATTCCCGCGTGATTCCGGAGAATATTTTTATGACAGGTATCGGCGAGCTGTTTGTTATCCGTATTGCCGGTAATGTGATTGATGAGCATCAGCTGGGCAGTATTGAATACGCTGCCAGTCATCTGGGGGCGCCGTTGATTGTTGTTATGGGGCACACGCATTGCGGTGCGGTGCATACTGCAATCAATCATGATCCGGAGGGTTATATCAAATTTATTACGGATAAAATCAAAGCAGCGATTGGCGACGAGTGCGACCCGTATAAGGCTGCCTGCCTGAATGTCAAAAGCTGTGAAGCGGAAATCGAAGCAAGCTTGGAGATTCAAAAGGTTGAGCATCAGGAAGGCCTGCGCGTTATCGGTGCTATGTATCATCTGGAGAACGGACTGGTAGATTTTATCTAAAGCAGATTATTTTGAGCTGCCTTAAGCTTAGCGTCTTAAGGCAGTTCTTTTTTGTAAGTAAATTTCTCAAAATTCGCAATAATATGCTTGACAGAATGGTAGCTTGAATGTATTATGTATACATAATACAGATTTCGATTAAAAGCAGCTTTTGCACGCTTTTGAAGAATGAGGCAAATGTATTATGCGTAAAGAACACGACTTTTTAGGTGAATTAGAAATTCCTGATAATGCATATTATGGTGTACAGACCATGCGTGCCATGGAAAACTTCCAGATTACAGGCTATACTGCCGATCCGCTTTTTATCAAAGCCTTGGGTATGGTCAAAAAGGCTGCGGCCTTGGCCAATATGAAAATCGGTCTTTTGGATGAAAAAATCGGCAATGCTATGGTGCAGGCCTGCGATGATATCATCAGCGGCAAGCTGAACGACCAGTTCCCGACCGATCCGATTCAGGGCGGTGCCGGAACATCCTTCAATATGAATACGAACGAAGTAATCTGCAACCGTGCTTTGGAAATTCTCGGCCGTCCGCGCGGCGATTATAATTATATCAGTCCTAATAACCATGCCAATATGTCGCAGTCCACTAACGATGTTATTCCTACATCCATCCGTGTCTGCGCTCTGATGCGCGCTGAACAGCTTATTATTGCCTTGGAAAACCTGGCGGATTCCTTTGATAAGAAGGGCGAGGAATTCAAGGATGTGCTGAAAATCGGCCGTACCCATCTGCAGGATGCTGTGCCTATTACCTTAGGACTGGAGTTTAAAGCTTTTGCTTCTTCCATGCGCAGACGCAGTAACTACATTCGCCGCAGCTGTGAGCTGCTACACACCATGAATATGGGCGCAACAGCAGTCGGCACCGGCCTGAATGCCGATCCCGAATATATCAAAGAGGTTTGCGAACAGCTTACGCTTGTTACCGGCGAGAGCTTCACTACCGCGGACAATCTTGTTGATGCTACCAGTAACACCGATATCTTCACCGATTTATCCTCCAGTTTGAAAACATCGGCACTTTCGCTGATTAAAATTTCCAATGACCTGCGTCTGATGGCCTCCGGTCCGAGGGCAGGCTTCTGCGAAATTACGTTGCCGCCGCGTCAGCCCGGTTCCTCTATCATGCCGGGTAAGGTTAACCCCGTTATCCCCGAGGTAGTGGATCAGACCTGCTATCAGGTAATTGCCAACGATTTGGCTGTGGCCTTTGGCGTAGAAAACGGCCAGTTCCAGCTTAATGTTATGGAGCCTGTTATGGCTTACAATATTTTCAATTCCTTACGTTTCCTGACCAATGCCGTTAATACTCTGCGCACCCGCTGCGTAGACGGAATTAAGGCTAACCGTGCCCAATGCGCGGAATGGCTGGATAAGAGCGTGGGCATTGTTACGGCGTTGCTGCCGCATATCGGTTACGAAACCTGCTCCGTTCTGGCGAAGGAGGCGTTGGCAACCAACAGAAACATTAAGGACCTGCTTATTGAACGCAAGGTGCTGAGCAAAGAGGACTTGGATGTTATCCTTGCTCCTGCGGAAATGACTAGACCGGGTATTGCCGGTAAGGAGCTTTTGAAGAAGATTCATGAGTCCAGAGAGGAACTGGTGTAAAGCACAAGAGAGCAGTTCTGTTATAATAGTAGAATAAAAGCAAAAGCTGCAGCTATGCTCCTGAGTACGGGAGCAAGCTGCAGCTTTTTAATTTGAGCTTTGGGAAATTTACTTGTCAGCACAAGAAAACTTCTTCCGTCCTACCTGAAATCATGCTTTGGGGTGGGGGAAAACGAGTTTCTTGTTGCTATAATTATAATGACAGAAACTAATTTAGGAGGTTGATGAATATGCGTATAGGTAAGAAATTGTTTTCCTGCTTAGCTTTATTTTTACTTTCTAAATTGCAATAAGAAGTTGCACACTTTTTGAAAATTAAGATGCATAGATC
>OIWM01000126.1_pt1 | contig 90952 bp, 83 predicted proteins | sample 1587451 | NCBI WGS metagenome assembly OIWM01 (sample SAMEA3888907, study PRJEB22519) | human gut metagenome | biome: human gut; feature: human-associated habitat; material: faeces | place: Denmark | collected 2011 | reverse complement strand
CGGCGCGCCGTTTCGTTATAGAATGTCTTTTTGAATTTCTGCGAGGCTCTTTCCGGTTTTCCGCGCGATTTCTGCAAGATCTTCAAACTCGGCTTTCTCGCGCCGCACGCCGTAGCCGGAGGAGACTTTTATACGGACGGAACCGTCAGGCGTCGGAACGGTCCGGCTTTCGCGCGCAAGCGTATAGCGGCGGAAGACGGCTTCGCGCACGCCGAGAGTTGTCGTGTGCCGGAACAGAAGCGCGACCATTTTCTCACGGTCTTCCGGTCTGCACATGCACGTGAGCAGAACGGCAGGGCGGTTTTTCTTCATGCCGACGCTTGTCCAGTACACATCGAGCGCGCCTGCGTCAAACAGCCGTTCCATCGCAAAGCCGAGACTTTCTCCGGTGCAGTCGTCGAGATTGCACGAAAGCTCCAGAATCTCCTGCGCGGGCGCATTCGTTTCTCCCAGCATTGCGCGCACGCAGTTGGCGGCAGGGAAATCCTTCGTCCCCATGCCGTAGCTGGTTTTGGACAGGCGCATGGCAGGCATGGTGCCAAACTCCGTGACAAAATGGCGCAGCAGCGCCGCGCCCGTCGGCGTGCAGAGCTCGCCGGAAACTGCGCCGCCGTAGATCGGAACGCCCTCAAGTAAGCAAGCCGTTGCGGGCGCGGGGACCGGCAGGATGCCGTGGGCGCAGCGGACCTGCCCGCAGCCGACATGTACATTGGAGCAGAAAACTTTCTCCGCAGAGAGAAGATGCATGAGAAGGCACACGCCGACCACGTCTGCCAGAGCGTCCAGCGTGCCGACCTCGTGGAAATGAATCTGATCGACGGTGGTTCCGTGGACCTTCGATTCTGCGCCGGCAATCAGCCGGTAGACCGCCAGCGCATCAGTTTGCACCGCCTGCGGCAGATCCAGATGCGACAGCAGGTGTTCGATGTCATGCAGCCCCGTGTGATGGTGCGTGTGTTCATGACCATGACCGTGTTCCTGCTCGTGCAGTGCGTCCAGCTCTTCTTCGCCATGCACCAGAACCTTCATGTGTGTGCCCGTGATGCCGCATTTGACGGCGGGCTCGGCGGTAATCTCAATGCCCGGAAGACCGAGCGCGCGCATGGCATCGAGAAACGCGGGCTTGTCGTCCAGCAGCTCATACAAAGCTGCCATCAGCATATCGCCTGCCGCTCCCATCGAGCAGTCCAGATATAAAACTCTCATATACGAAACCTCTAGTAAACCTCGTAGCGTTCTGCGCCCGCAGGCGCGAAAGAAAATGTCGATCCTGTTTGAAAGGTTATGTGCCTATATGGTTGATCATGCTGGCAAGATAGCCTGCGCCGAAGCCGTTGTCGATGTTCACGACGCTCACGCCGCTGGCGCAGGAGTTGAGCATCGCAAGAAGCGCGGCCACGCCGCCGAAGCTTGCGCCGTAGCCCACGCTGGTCGGCACCGCAATGACCGGGCAGTCAGCAAGCCCGCCGATGACGCTTGCAAGCGCCCCTTCCATGCCGGCGATTGCGACAATCGCCTGTGCCTGCATGACATCGTCCGTGTGAGACAGCAGTCGGTGAAGCCCCGCGACACCCACATCGTAGAGCCGCACAACCTCATTTCCGAGCGCCTCAGCGGTAAGCGCCGCTTCCTCGGCGACGGGCTGGTCGCTCGTGCCGCCGGTTGCAACGACGATTTTTCCGCGCCCGGTCGGCTCCGGCATCGTGCCCGCAATACCGACGCGCCCGAGCTCATAATAGGTAAGCGGCAGCTGCGGCGTGAGAAAGTCTGCCGCCTCTTTGGAAAGCCGTGTGATCAGGACAGTCTTCTGCCCGTGATGGAGCATCGCCTGTGTGATTTTGAGAATCTGCTCCGGCGTTTTGCCCGCACCGTAGATGACCTCGGCAGCGCCCTGCCGCAGCGCGCGGTGATGATCGAGCTTCGCAAAGCCCAGATCCTCAAAGGGAGCTTCCTTGAGCTGTAAAAGCGCGTCGTCGACCGAGCGTTCGCCTGCAGCGACCGCCTGTAAAAGCTGCCTGATTTCCGATTGCTCCATGCTTACCTCCCCTTGAGATCCAGAAGGACGGTTTCAAAATACGGTCTCATGTTTTCCAGAATTTCAGAACGGCGGGTAAGCGCCTGCTGCATCTGTGCGGGCTTGAGCTGCACGCGCGCCGCGTCATGGAACACACGCACGCGAAAATCCGTAAAGCCGAGCGAGAACAGCGCCTGCTCCGCGCCTTCCACGCGCGCGAGAAGCTCGTTTGTAATCCTCTGCCCGGTCGGAATGCGCGTGGCAAGACAGGCATACGCCGGCTTGTCCCAGGTAAATAGCCCTGCCTCGCGGGAAAGCTCACGGATCTGCGGCTTGGTAAGACCGCACAGGCGCAGCGGCGAGAGCACATGAAGCTCGGAAAGCGCCTGCATACCGGGGCGGTCCCCTGCTTCATCCGAGGCGTTGGTGCCGTCGAGCAGGACGGTGTATCCATCCTCCAGCGCCCGCTTCTGAAGCGCGCCAAACAGCCCCGTTTTGCAGTAGTAGCAGCGGTTGGCAGGGTTTTTTGCAACGTCCGGATTTGCCAGCGCGTCGAGCTCGATGATCGAAAGCTCCGCGCCAAGCTGCGCGCACAGCCGCTTTGCGTCTTCCAGTTCGAATGCAGGCTGGAACGCGGTTTTGATAAAATACGGGCGTACCTCCGCACCGGCGCTTATACCGGCATAGAGCAGGTATGAAGAGTCCACGCCGCCGGAAAAACCGAGCGCTGATTTCGGATGCTGCCTGAAAAATTCCTGTAGTGTCATAGCGATGCCTCTTGGTCATTAGAACATGTTTTTTTCAATTATAGCGAAAAAACGCATGTAGCGCAAGAGCAAAAGCCGACAAAAGCGGTAGGCTTGTCAGGAAGAAAATGCAGCCGCCTGCGGCATATTCGGGTTGGCTATCCAATAGACTGTGGTGGGAGGGATGAACGATGGCGGCGTTTCAGGAAATTCTGGACGTGCTTCCGGCGCGCTACCGGACACTGGATGTTTCGAATGTGCAGGAGCTTCGGCTGCGCGCGGGGCAGTCTCCGGCAGTGGTAGAAAACGGTGCCGAGCGGCGGCTTGCGGGGCTGGTGCGGCAGGAGGAGCTTTCGGAGATTTTGCAGCGCGCGACGCAGCAGTCGGCATATGCCTGTACGCAGAGCCTGCGGCAGGGCTTTGTGACGCTTCCGGGCGGGCACCGCATCGGCGTGTGCGGAAGCGCCGTGGTCAAAAACGGTGAGCTGGCTGGCTATCAGGCGCTCAGCTCTCTTTGCATCCGTTTTGCACGCGATGTGCGCATGGACAGCGCGCGGCTGCTTCCGAATCTCACCGATTCGTGCCTGATTCTCGGCGCGCCGGGCGCGGGAAAGACGACGCTGCTGCGCGCGTGCATCCGGGCGCTGTCGGAAAGCGGTCAGCGCGTGAGCGTCTGCGATGACCGGGGCGAAATTTCTGCCATGACGCAGGGAAAGGCGCAGTTTGACCTCGGACCGCAGACGGATATTCTGACGGGGCTATCCAAGGACGAGGGCATGCTGCTTCTGCTGCGAGCAATGAATCCCATGTGGATTGCCGCAGACGAAATTACGGCGCGCCGGGACTTAGCCGCGATGGAAACCATCAGCTACTGCGGGGTCAGGCTCCTTGCCACGGCGCACGCAAAGGATGAACGCGAGCTGCGCCTGCGCCCGCTTTACCGGGAGCTGCTGACGCTCGGTATGTTCCGGCGTATGTTTGTCCTGCTGCCGGACAGGCAGTTTCGCTGTGTGGAGGTGAAAAACGAATGATCCGAATGATTGGCGCTGCGCTGGTTGTACTTTCGTCCGGCGCGGTGGGCTTCGGCTTTGCACGCGCGGTGAAGCTGCAATGTGCGCAGCTCGAAGGGCTTTTGTGGGCGCTCGATACGATGCAGAGCGAAATGTCGGCGCGGCTTACTCCGCTGGCGCAGCTTTTCTCGGGGCTTTCCGCCTGCCGGCAGAAGGATGTCGCGGCTTTTTTTGCGGAAGCCGGAAGGGCGCTGTCTGCGCAGCCTTACTGCACAGTGCCGGTCTGCTTCAAACGGGGCTTTCAGCAGGCGAAGGGCTTTCGCCCGGGAGACGAGAGTGTGCAGGCGCTCTACGGGCTTTCCCTGAACCTCGGAAGGTTCGATCTGGAATCGCAGCTTGCCGCAATCGAACGGACGAAGGCAAGCGTCACGGCGGCGCTGTTAGCCCTGCAGGGGCAGAAGCGTGCGCGGTGCAGAAGCTATGAGACCATCGGCATCTGCGCGGGACTCGCGCTTGCCGTCATGCTGTTGTAACGATGGATATTGATCTGATTTTTAAAATTGCCGCGGTCGGCATCATTGTTTCAATTCTCAATCAGGTGCTTGTGCGCTCCGGGCGCGAGGAGCAGGCGACGATGACGTCTCTTGCCGGGCTTGTGGTGGTGCTCATGATTGTCGTGCAGCGCATTGCGGAGCTGTTTGACCTGGTAAAGACGCTGTTTCGGTTTTAGCGATGGAGATCTATGTGAAAATTGCCGCGTGCAGCGTGGTTTGTGCGCTTCTGTGCGCGGTGCTGAAGCCGCACGAGGGCGCGCTGGCGCTGGCGGTTTCCGTTCTTGCGGCGGCGGGCGCGGCAGTGGCAGCGCTGGGGCTGTTATCTCCGGTTCTGGAATTTTTCGAAAAGCTGCTTTCCTTCACGGGTCTGTCGTCCGCGGTATTCTCGCCGCTTTTGAAGACCGTAGCGATTGCGCTTCTGGGGCAGATCGCAGGTGCATTCTGCCAGGATGCAGGACAGGGGGCACTCGGGAAGATGGTCGAGCTGTGCGGGACGGTGCTGTGCCTTTGCACGGCGCTGCCGCTGGCAACGATGCTGCTCGAGCTTCTGCAGGAGTTGGGAGGCGGCGGATGAGAAAGCTTGTACTGGCGCTCAGTGTGCTGCTGCTCTTGATTACGCCCGCTCTGGCGCGCGAGCCGGAGGAAGCGGCAATGCCGGACTTCGGCGCGCAGGCGCTGGAGCAGGCGCTCGACGGACAAACGCGGGAGGCGCTGGGCGATGTGTCGGCAGCATCGGTCGGAGATTTCGCCACGCAGCTCTGGAACATCGTAACCGATGCGCTGTCAAACGCCAATCTGGCGCTGCGGTCGGCACTTTTCTCGGCAGGAAAGGTTCTGGCAGCGGGAATCCTGTGCGCCTTTGCTTCCGGTGCGCAGGAAGACCCCGGCGCAAAGCAGCCTGCTCAGATTGCGGGGGCGTTTGCCATCACGGCGCTCTGCACGCGCGACGCACAGTCGATGATTGCACTGGCGCGCGAGACGATTACGAAAATTTCGGACTTTACGGCGCTGCTGCTTCCGGTGCTCTCGTCGAGCCTTGCCGCTTCCGGCGGGAGCGTGAGCGCGGGGACGCTGCTGGCAGGCGGATCATTTGCAATGAGTCTACTGACAAAGCTTGCATCCGGCGTGCTGATTCCGCTGGTGTATCTCTATATTCTGCTGGCGACTGCCGAAAGCGCGACAGACGGCGGCGGACTCGGAAAAATCCGGGAGCTTTGCGGGTGGGCAGTGCGGCTGAGCGTGAAGGGGCTGTGCGCGGTCTTTACGGCGTATTTGAGCCTCAGCCGCGTACTGACGGGCTCCGCAGACGCGATGGCGGTGAAGGCGGCGCAGGCGGCGTTTTCGGGGATGGTGCCGGTCGTCGGGTCGATTCTCTCCGATGCGTCGGAGTCTTTGCTGGCAAGTGCGGGGCTCATTCGCAGCGCGGCAGGGGCGTTCGGGATGCTGGCGGTTCTGGCGATGGCGCTTGCGCCGTTTGCGCGGCTGGGGGCATTTTATCTGGCACTGCGGCTGGCAGGGGCAATCGGCGCGGACGCGGTCAGCAAGACGCATGCGGGCTTGATTTCCAATCTCGCCTCTGCCATGGGCTACATGCTGGCGATTGCGGCAAGCACGCTTTGGATGAGCCTTGTGTCTTCGGCATGTTTTTTGAAGGCGGTGGGCGGATGATGGATGCAATCCGGAAGTATCTGATATCTCTTTGCGCGGCGGCGCTTTTGTGTGCGCTTGTGCGCGCGCTCGTGCCCGGCGGGCGGATGAAAAAACTCTGCTCGCTGCTGTGCGGCATTTTCCTGATGACGGCAGCGCTGTCCGGCATTTCCGGCTGGCAGCTGTCCGATTTTGCGCAGGAGCTCTCGAAAATGCAGGTTGCTGCCGAGCAGGCGCGTACGGGTGTGGAAATCCGCAATCGCGAGGCACTGTGCGCCATCATAAAGAGCAAGACGGAAGCATATATATGGGACAAAGCGCAGGAGCTTGACCTGTCGGTCAGCATCGAGGTGACGGTTGAATCAGGCAGCGGCTATCCGTATCCGTCCGGCGTGCAGATCACCGGCGTATTTACCCCGCAGCAGCGAAAGGCTCTGGAAGCTTACATCGAAGAAAACCTTGCCATCGGGAAGGAGCGGCAGATTTGGACGAACGAATGAAAAACAGACGGCTTTCAAGCGGCTTACAGTGCGCAAAGGCGGCACTGGAGCGCTTCCGGCTGCCGCTTCTGATTCTTGCGCTGGGGGCAATTTTACTGCTGCTGCCGTCCGGCGGAACCGGAAAGGCGGCGCAGGATGCACAGTCGCCGGCGCAGCAGACGCAGCCGGCAGACGATATGCGGCAGGCGCTCTCGCGGCTGCTTTCCTCGATGGAAGGCGTCGGGCGGGTGGAGCTGCTGCTGACAACCACCGGCAGCGACGAGACATTTTACCAGACCGATGTGCGCCGGTCCGGCGAGACAAGCGAGGAAACCACCGTCTTTTCCGCCAATCAGAGCGCGCAGAAAACGCCCGTCGTCACGAAAACGAAGAAGGCGTCCTACGCGGGCGCCGTCGTGGTCTGCGACGGAGCAGACAGCGCAGTGGTCCGGCTGCGCATTGTGCAGGCAGTTTCCGCCCTCACGGGGCTTGGGAGCGATAAAATCAGTGTCATCAAAATGAAGCAGAGCTAGGAGGATGGAATATGAAAATCTGGAAACGTAACGCGGTGATTGCAACGGTGCTGCTGTTCATCTGTGCGGGCGTCTATCTCAACTGGTCGTATAACAACCGGCAGAAGACGCCAGATCTGACGGACACGCTGAACGCCGAGCAGGTGATGGGGGAAACAAGCCTGCAGCTGAACGATGCGGCAGAACCGGTTTCTCTGGAGGAGACTTCGACAGACGACTATTTTGCGCAGGTCCGGCTCAGCCGGCAGTCCTCGCGCGACAGCGCGGTCGAGCTTCTCGAGCAGACGATTGCCTATGACGAGGGAACTGCCGTCGGCGACACCGCCTCGCAGACGCTGAACCGGATTGTCGGTACCGCGCTCAGCGAGGCGCAGATTGAAAGCCTGATCATTGCCAAGGGCTTTTCCGATTGCGTGACCTACATGGCGGACGACACAGTCAGCGTCGCGGTTTCCGCGCCTGCCGAGGGCTTGTCGACGGCGGATGTGGCACTCATTTCCGATGTTGTGACCTCGCAGACGGACTATGATCTTTCGCAAGTGCGCGTGATTGAGGTCAAGGCGCAGTAAAAACAGGTTGAAATTCCGGAAGTTTGTGGTACAATGTTCGCATAAGCACCGAAACCCGGAGGTAATACGATGGCTGAAAACAAAGAATACTATACCCAGGAGATGGAAAACGGCTCGATTCAGATTTCCGAGGACGTGGTTGCGTCTGTGACCGGCATGGCGGTTCTCGAGGTCGAGGGCGTGTGCGGTCTGTCGAGCTCCATCGGGACGGATATCGCCGAGATGCTCGGCATGAAGACGCTTTCCAAGGGAGTCCGGCTCTCCACCACCGAAACGGGCGCGCTGCGCATCGACTGCGACGTCGTCTCCAAGTTCGGGCAGAACATCTTCGAGCTGGCGAAGAACGTGCAGGAAAATGTCAAGTCCAGCGTCGAGTCCGTCACGGGCTTGCGCGTTGCCGAGGTCAATGTGACCGTCTGCGGCATTGCCCTGCCGAAGGACAGTAAAAAATAATCGGGAAATAAACCCTTTGCCGGTGCGACAAAGGGTTTATTTTTGCGAGCCGATCCTGTATAATAAATAATCATTTTGAAGAAGACCGCCGCAGAACGCGGCGAAGGAGAACTGTGATGACCAGATCGAACGCACGAGAGATTGCATGCCACCTTGTCTATGAGATGAACTTCAACGGCATTTCCGCCGACGAGGCGATGAACCTTCTGATGGACCCGGAGTATTATCCGACGCTTGCATCGGAAACCGAAATTTACGCCGAGCGTCCCTCTGGCAAACAGGCGGAGTATCTTGCCGGCGTGGTCCATGGCGTCGAGCGTGAGCGCGAAGCACTCGAGGCGTTCATCGAGAAAAACGCCATCGGCTGGAGCCTCGACCGCATTTCCAAGGTCGCTGTCGCGGTCATGGAGGTCGCCATGTACGAGTGTGAGCATGCAGACGATGTCCCCACTGCCGCTGCCATCAGCGAGGCAGTGGAGCTGACAAGAAAATACGAGGACGAAGACGTGGTGTCCTTTGTCAACGGTATCCTCGGGAAATTCTCCCGGGAGGGTCTGGCGCAATGATGGTTCTGGGGTTGGATACCAGCAACTACACCACCTCTGCGGCTGCATTTGACGGCGTGAGCGGTAAAAACTGCTCACGTCTTTTGGATGTCCGGGAAGGCGAGCTTGGGCTTCGGCAGTCCGACGCGCTGTTTTCCCATGTCAAGCGCCTGCCGGAGCTGGTAGAGAAGCTTTTTACAGAGATTTCGAGAGATGAAATCCGCGCCGTCGGCGCATCGACCAGACCCAGAGCGGTCGAAGGGTCATACATGCCCTGTTTTCTGGCGGGGTCCAGTCAGGCGCAGAATCTGGCAACGGTTCTGGGCGTGCCGTTTTATGCGTTTTCCCATCAGCAGGGGCACATCGCGGCTGCCTGCTGGTCTTCCGGGCGTATGGATCTGATGGATACGCCGCATCTGGCGTGGCACCTGTCCGGTGGAACGACGGAGCTGCTGCTCGTAACGCCTGGAAACAAAAACGTGAACGCCGAAAAAATCGGCGGCACGCAGGATATCTCTGCCGGTCAGCTCATCGACCGGACCGGCAATACGTTCGGGCTGCGCTTTCCGTCCGGCAAGGAAATTGATCGACTCAGCCGGGAATCCGATTGCAAAGAGCGCTTCAAGGTCAAGCTGAACGATCTGACATTTTCGTTTTCCGGTCTGGAAAACAAAATGCATGCGTTTTATGCGGCAACGGGCAGCCCTGCCGACACGGCAAAATATGTGCTCAACTGCGTCTGCTCGTGTATCGTCTCGGTCACGCGCGAGGCGCTGAAGCAGTATCCGGGTTTTCCGGTGGTCTTCTCCGGCGGCGTTGCGTCCAACGCACAGCTGCGGCAGTCTTGCCGGGATTTTGACGCGGTTTTCTCGCCGCCCGAGTTTTCCACCGACAACGCCATGGGCATCGCCGTTCTGACGTGGCTGCAGGGAGAGTAGACATGGAACGACAGATTCTGGACGTCAGCCAGGTCAACGAGTATATCAAAAATCTCATGGACGGCGACGAGCTTCTCGCGGGTCTGTGCATTCGCGGCGAGCTGAGCAACTACAAAATCTATCCCTCGGGGCACCACTATTTTACCCTCAAGGACGCTGGCGGCGCGCTGCGCTGCGTGATGTTCCGCTCCAGCGCGGCAAGACTGCGCTTCCGGCCGGAAAACGGCATGAAGCTCCTTGCGATGGGAAGGATTACTGTTTTTCCGCGCGACGGCGCGTATCAGCTGTATTGCAGCGATGTAACGCCCGATGGCGTGGGCGATCTGTATGTCGCGTTTGAACAGCTCAAGCGGAAGCTCTCTTCCGAGGGACTGTTCGACGCGCAGTACAAAAAGCCGCTGCCGCCGTTTCCGCACCGCATCGCAATCATCACCTCCGGCGCGGGCGCGGCGATCATGGACATGCTGCGGATTTTGGGCAAGCGGTATCCTTTGAGCAAGGTCGTGATTCTTCCCGTGCGCGTGCAGGGGGCAGAAGCGCCGGCGGAGATTGCGGGCGCCATCCGTTATGCAAATAAATATCGCGTTGCAGACGTGATCATCACCGGGCGCGGCGGCGGTTCGATGGAGGATCTCTGGGCGTTCAACGACGAGCGCGTGGCGCGGGCGATTTTTGCATCCGAGATTCCGGTCGTGAGCGCGGTCGGGCACGAGCCGGACGTGACGATTTCGGACTTTGTTGCCGATGTGCGCGCGGCAACGCCGTCGAATGCGGCAGAGCTCGTCGCGCCGGACCAGAATGATCTGCGCGCATATCTTCTTTCCGCGCAGACGCGCATGGCGCAGGCGATGCAGAAGCGGCTCAAGCTCGACCGGAAAACGCTCGACGGCTTGAAAAATCGCCGGGTGCTGCAGTCGCCGATCAATTATGTAAACGAAAAACGATTGCTGCTGGACCACAGCGCACAGCGCCTCGGTGCGGCGGCGCAGCGAAATCTGGCAGGGCAGAAGCAGCGCTTCATCCATCTGACGGCGAAGCTCGACGCGCTGAGCCCGCTCAAGGTCCTTGCGCGCGGCTACAGCGTGGTTTTAACGTCGGACGGACGTGTGGTGCAGCGCGCCGGGCAGGTGCAGATCGGAGATCAAGTTGACATAAAACTGCATCAGGGGAGCTTCACCGCTTCCGTGACGCAAATCCAGGAGGAACGCAATGGCGAAGAAATCACAGAGCTTTGAACAGTCGATCACGAGACTTGACGAAATTGTCCGCCAGCTTGAGCAGGGAAATGTGCCGCTGGAGGATGCGCTCAAGCTTTTTCAGGAGGGCACGGCGCTGGTAGATACCTGCGGCAAGCTGCTGGATAAAGCAGAGCTGGAGGTCGTGAAGCTGATGAAAACCGCCGATGGCACACCGGCAGAAACGGAGTATGAACGAGATGACGTTTAAAGATGTGATGGAAGGCTATCAGAAAACCGTCGAAGCGTATCTGCAGACGCTTTTTGCGGAAGACGCGCCGCAGAAGCAGCTGTTTGACGCCATGCGCTACAGTCTTCTTGCCGGCGGCAAGCGCATTCGGCCAATTCTGGTGCTGGAATTCTGCCGGATCTGCGGCGGCGAGACAGAAAAGGCACTGCCGTTTGCGGCGGCAATCGAGATGGTTCATACGTACAGTCTGATTCATGACGATCTTCCCTGCATGGACAACGACGACTACCGGCGCGGCAGACTGACAAACCACAAGGTCTTCGGCGAGGCGAACGCAGTTCTGGCGGGCGACGCGCTGCTAACGGCGGCGTTCGGGCAGCTGGCGCGTGCGGAGCTTCCGGCGGAGCGGATCGGGAAAGCCGTGGCGCTTCTTTCGCAGCGCGCGGGAGAATGCGGCATGGTCGGCGGGCAGGTGCTGGACCTGGCTGGCGAGCAGCTGGTTCTGACGGAAGAAGAAATTTACAATGTCCACCGGCTCAAAACCGGCGCGCTCATTTCCGCAGCCTGCCAGCTCGGCGTGATTGCCGCGGGCGGCACGCAGGAGCAGCTCGATGCGGCAGACCGCTACGCGGAGGCGCTGGGGCTTGCGTTCCAGACCAGAGACGACATGCTGGACGTTCTCGGCGACGCCGGAAAAATGGGAAAAGCGACCGGCATGGACGCAAACAAGAACACGTTCGTGCGGCTCTACGGCGTGGGCGCCTGCTCACGGCTCATTGAAAAGGAAACGCAGAAATCGATCGAAGCGCTCGGCGTGTTTGAAGACTCCGATTTTTTAAAGGAGCTTTCGATGAAGCTTGCTATCCGCGAATGCTGACGCTGACAAAAGGACTCTCTTTGGAAAAAGAGAGTCCTTTTTGCTGCTGCGTTCATAGAATATTATTGAATATCGGCTTGTATATGCATTGAATTCATGGTATAATATGCGGAGCTTGCGCGTCTTGGCGCCTTTGCCTTCCGCGCGGCGAACGATGGCGCAGTATCCTAGTCAGCCTGCCGGTTTCGAGGAAGGGCCTAAAAATCCTTTAAAGGGCACATCTATGAAGCCTCTGGTGTCTGCTTCTTACGCCCAGTCTGGGGTGGATGCTGGGGGGAGGCAACTTTGCCTGCGGCGGTCGGGCGCGTTTCAATGGCATGAAATGAGCGACCCGCCCGCTGTGGAGACCGGATCTCGTGCAGCGGCGTACTCCCTTTGTGGTCTAAACGACCGTTGTACGGTACCGGCTTGAACCTGCATTGCGGTGCTACCCGGCTTTTACGCCGTGAACGCTGTGTGCAGCGTAGCCTGCCTTGCGTGGACAGCTCGGGGAAAGGCGCGCCGACACCTTCGAAAAACGAGGGCAAACGCGCTTCTGGAAACACTGTCTGCAAAAGAGGATTAGAACCGGAAGAAAGCTGTTGTGGAAATCACCTAGGCTGTCGAAAGGGCAGATCTGGGATTGCGGTACGGACTCAGTGGCAATCGGGTACCGGCATCGGCAACGAGCCGGCCCGGGCATGAAAGGGAAACCGCCTCTTCGGCGACGGGAGGCTGCCCGGGTGGAAAACAAACCCGACCTAAGCCGTAAGATTAACCAGATCTGCTGCCATCAAAAAGACTATTGAAAAATTTTGCAATTTTTCAATGCGGTACATGTGAAAGCTCAGATTATGTAGGAGATAAACGATTTGGCTGCGCAGAAAAACAGCAAGGCGCCGAAGAAGCAAGGTCCGGATTGGCGCTGGATTTTTACGATTTTTTTCATAACCGTCCTGATTTCGGCGGTGATGTCTCTCATATCGACCAATTTACTCTCAAGCGCGACGCTCGGGGTGTCGTTTGTGATTCTCATCTGCATCATTGCCATCGGCATTGTGTTTGATATCATCGGCGTTGCGGTGACGGCGGCGGACGAAAAGCCGTTTCACTCGATGGCGTCGCGCAAGGTGCCGGAAGCGACGCAGGCGCTGAAGCTGATCCGAAACGCCGGGCGCGTGTCGTCGTTCTGCAACGACGTCATCGGCGATATCTGCGGCGTCATTTCCGGCTCTGCCGCGGCGACCATTGCCGCGCGTGTGCTGGCAATGCATCCGGGCATGCGCGAGATCGTCCTGACGCTTGCCATGTCAGCGCTGGCGGCGGGGCTGACCGTCGGCGGAAAGGCATGCGGCAAATCCTTTGCCATCGATTCCAGTACAAGCGTCGTCCGCACGGCGGCGATGGTTCTGCATTTTTTCCATACCATTCCCGAAAAACTCCGTCCGAAACGCAGGCGGTAAAGCGGGCGTTGTGGTTATGAGGTACGTATGATTTTAGAGAAAATTCATACCAGAGCGGATCTTCTGGCGCTGACAGACGCCGAACAGGGGCAGCTTTGCCGGGAAATCCGCGAGTTTCTGGTTCGCCATGTCAGCCGGACCGGCGGGCATCTGGCGTCGAATCTTGGCGTTGTGGAGACGACGCTTGCCATCGAGCGCGTGTTCGACACAAAAAAGGACCGGCTTGTCTTTGATGTCGGTCATCAGAGCTATGTTCACAAGCTGCTCACCGGACGCGCAGAAGGCTTTGACCGGCTGCGTCAGTTCGGCGGTATGTCCGGCTTTCCGGACCCGGCGGAGAGCATCGCAGACGCTTTTATCGCCGGGCATGCATCCAACGCCGTTTCGGTCGCGCTCGGCATGGCGCGGGCAAGGACGCTGGAAAAGCAGGACTACAGCGTTATCGCCCTCGTCGGAGACGGCGCGCTTACAGGCGGGCTTGCCTACGAGGGACTTAACAACGCGGGCGCGAGCCGGGAGCCTTTGATCGTGATTCTCAACGACAACGGCATGTCCATCACGCCGAACGTCGGCGCAATTTCCCGGCATCTGGCGAAGGTCCGCCTGCGCCCGGACTATCTGGGCTTCAAGCTCCGCTACCGCGCCTTTACAGCAAGGATTCCGGGCGGCAGAAAGCTCTATCAGTTTACTCACAAGCTAAAAGAACGTTTCCGTAGAAGCGTTCTGGGCACGAATCTGTTTGACAGCCTCGGCTTTACCTATCTCGGACCCGTCGACGGGCACGACGTGCAGAAGGTCGAAGAACTTCTGAAAATCGCAAAGGCACTGCATGAGCCGGTGCTGCTGCATCTGATCACCAAAAAGGGCAAGGGCTATGAGCTGGCGGAAAAAATGCCGGCGGCATACCACGGCGTCGGAAAGTTCGACCCGGCATTGGGCGCCAGCGCCGTTCACAAGCCGTGCTTTTCCGATGTGTTTGGGCAGACGCTGACGGAGCTCGCGCTGGAAAACCCGCGCGTCTGCGCGATCACCGCTGCCATGCGCGACGGAACGGGGCTGAAAACCTTCTCGGAAACCTGCCCCGAGCGGTATTTTGATGTCGGCATTGCCGAAGAGCATGCGCTGTCTATGGCATGCGGCATGGCAAAGCAGGGACTCATTCCGGCAGTCGCGATTTACTCAACATTTTTGCAGCGCTCGTTTGACATGCTGCTGCACGATCTGGCGCTTTTGCAGCTGCACGTGGTGCTGGGCGTCGACCGCGCAGGTCTCGTCGGAGAAGACGGCAGAACGCACCACGGCATGTTCGACGTGGGCTATCTTCGTCAGGTGCCGGGCATGAAAATCTACTGTCCGGCAAGCTTTGCGGAGCTTCGCCGCATGCTCCGGCAGGCGGTGCTCGAGGACAAGGGACCGGTCGCTGTGCGTTATCCGAGAGGCGGCGAGGGAAACTATCAGACGGACAAGGCGCAGTCGCTTTTAAAAGAGGGCAAAGACTGCACTGTGATCACCTATGGTACGACAATCAACGCCGTTCTCGAAGCGGCGGAAGGCTGCGAAAAAGAGGGACTTTCCGTCGAGGTGTTGAAGCTTGCGACGATTGCGCCGCTGGATTTTGCGGCAGTCGAAGCGTCCTGCCGCAAGACCGGGCGGGTGCTGGTGGTGGAAGAGACGTCCAATCACGGCTGCGCTGCCGACGAGCTTTTCGCGCGCCTGTTGCAAAGCGGTGTCACGGGACACTTTTGCAAGCAGAATCTCGGAGACGGCTTCATCCGCCACGGCGCGATGCAGGATTTATATGCGCTGGCGGGGCTGACCGCGCAGGCGCTGCGGGATAAAATCCGGGAGGTATGTCATGAAGCATAAGGAGCGGCTGGATGTGCTGCTGGTGAGCCTGGGGCTTGCCGAGTCGCGGGCAAAGGCGCAGGCGACGATTATGGCGGGCGAGGTCTATGTGAACGGGCAGAAAGCGGACAAGTCCGGTATGGAAGTTGACATAACATCAAATGTTGAGGTGCGCGGCAGTGCCTGCCCGTATGTCAGCCGCGGCGGGTTGAAACTGGAAAAAGCGCTCCGGAACTTCGGCGTTGACCCGACGGGCTATGTCTGCAGCGACTCCGGTGCGTCTACGGGCGGATTTACCGACTGTCTGCTCCAGCAGGGAGCCAGCAAGGTCTTTGCCATCGACGTCGGCTACGGACAGCTGGCGTGGAAAATCCGCAACGATCCGCGCGTCGTGGTTATGGAGCGGACGAACATCCGCTACGTGACGCCGGAGGATCTGGGGCAGCCGCTCGATCTTTCCGTGATCGACGTGTCGTTTATCTCGCTTTCGCTGGTCCTTCCGGTGGTCAAAACGCTGTTAAAGCCAACGGGACAGGTTCTGTGCCTGATCAAGCCCCAGTTTGAGGCGGGCAGGGACAAGGTCGGCAAGAAGGGCGTCGTCCGGGATGCTGCGGTCCACGAAGAGGTGCTTCAGAACTTCATCTCCCTTGCAAAGTCGCTCGGTTTTACCATCCGCAATCTCACGTTCTCGCCCGTCAAGGGTCCGGAGGGCAACATCGAATTTCTCGCGCATCTTTCCCTGCAGCCGGGGGAAGATTCCTATCCGCTTCCCGGTGATCTGGTTGCGCAGGCACACGCCGCGCTGAAAGGGTGATCAAGATGAAAATTGTTCTGACCCCGAATCCCTACCGGGACAAGCAGTTCCGCACGGTCCAGCAGGCAAGAAAGATTCTGGAAGGCTGCGGTGTGCAGACCGCCACGTGTCTGCCGTTCGACGTGGACCGGGACTATGAGCTGCCGAAGAGCATCGAATTTCAGGATCTGAACCGCGAGATCAAGGACGCCGACATGCTCGTCTGCTTCGGCGGCGACGGCACGATTCTGCATGCCTCCAAGCTTGCCACGGCGCATAATCTTCCGATTCTCGGCATCAACATCGGCACGATGGGCTTTATTGCAGAGCTGGAGGCAGGCGAGCTGGAGCTTTTGCGCAGGCTCCCTGCGGGCGACTATACCATCGAGCCGCGCAGCATGATCGACGTCACCGTCACCGGCGCGAACGGGCAGCGGCTTCTGCATGAGACGGCGCTCAACGACGCGGTCGTGACCAAGGGCGCGATTGCGCGCGTGGTGCAGGTTTCGGTCTACTGCGACAATGTCGAGGCGACGAGCTTCTCCGGCGACGGCGTCATCATTGCCACGCCGACCGGCTCCACCGCTTATTCCATGTCTGCTGGCGGACCGATCGTCGAGCCGCTGGCAAAAAACCTGATCATTTCGCCCATCTGCGCGCACGCAATGCTGGCAAAGACCATCGTCGTCTCTCCGGAGCGCGTAATTTCCATCAAGATCGGAAAAATCGGCAGGCACAACGCCTACCTCTCCGTCGACGGCGGCAGAGCGTTCCGACTCAACACCGGAGACGTCATCACCACGAAGGCTTCGCAGAAGGTGACGAAGCTGGTGCGGCTCAAGCAGACGAGCTTCTTCGAAATTCTCAACAAAAAATTCATCGACAGGCAGAGGTAACGCCATGAAATCAAAACGCCACGAAAAAATCCTCGAGCTGATCCGCGACCACGACATCGAGACGCAGGAACAGCTGCTGCAGCAGCTGCAGGAAAGCGGCTTCAACACCACGCAGGCAACCATTTCCCGGGACATCAAGCAGCTGCGCATCATCAAGGAGCTGGGACCCGGCGGAACGTACCGCTACAGCGCGACGGCAAAGCCTGTAGAGCACGCATTTTCCTCGAAGCTCAATATTATCTTCAGTCAGTGCGTAACCAGTGTCGACTATGCACAGAATATCATCGTGATCAAGACGCTTCCCGGGCTTGCACAGGCGGCTTGCTCGGCGCTCGATAAGCTGGATATTTCCGAGGTTCTCGGTACGCTCGGAGGAGATGATACCTGTATGGTCGTTCTGCGCGACGCTGCCTCGGCGGCTGGCATCTGTGCGGAAATCCGCAGCCAGATTACCATTCACGAAACCCGCGTATAAGCTTTGCGAGAGGAGAACCCGGCATGCTGAGCGTTCTGCATATTGAAAATATTGCCGTCATTGAGCAGGCGGAAATTCTCTTCGAGGGCGGCTTCAATGTCCTGACCGGTGAGACCGGTGCGGGCAAATCCATTGTCATTGACGCGATCTCCGCAATATTGGGCGAGCGTACCTACCGCGACGTGATCCGCACCGGCGCGAATCGCGCATTCGTCAGCGCGATTTTTACGAATATTCCGCAATACGACTGGTTTTCAGAAAATCAGGTGGAGTTTGACACGCAGGAGCTGCAGGTGCAGCGCGAGATTTACGCCGACGGCAGAAATGTCTGCCGTGTGAACGGTCGCCCGGTCAGCGTGGCATCGCTCAAAAAGCTCGGCGGCAGACTCATCAACATCCACGGACAGCACGACTCGCAGCAGCTGTTTGACGAGGAAAATCATCTGACCTATCTCGACGCCTTTGCACGCGACGAACAGGAGCTCGAAGCGTATCAGCAGGCGTTTTCCGCCATGCAGTCAGTGCAGCGGGAAATTCAGAAGCTCAGCATGGACGAATCGGAAAAGCTGCGGCTCGTGGAGACGCTTACATTTCAGATTGAAGAAATCCGCGCGGCGAATCTGGTTTCCGGCGAGGAAGAGCAGCTCAAGGAGCGGCGCAAGGTGCTGCAGAACGCGGAAAAGCTCTCAGACGCGCTGCGTATGGCAGACGAAGCGCTCTACGGCGGTGATTCCTCCGACGGCGCGGCAGGGCTTTTATCCAATGCCGAGCATGCGCTTTCCCGAGTCAGTACCATCAGTACCGACATGCAGACGCTTCATCAGAAGATTTCGGACCTCATGTACAGCGTCCAGGATGCGGCGGACGAGCTGCGCGCCATGCGCGACGATCTGAGCTACTCGGAAGGGGAGCTCGAAGAAATCGAAGAACGGCTCGACGCGATCCATAAGCTCAAGCGCAAATACGGCGCAAGCGTGGAGGATGTGCTTGCCTATCTTGCAGACTCCGAGCAGCGGCTCGACGAAATTGAATTTGCGTCCGACCGGATTGAAACGCTCAAAAAACGGGAGGCGGAACTGCAAAAGGAAACAATCCGGCAGGGAGAAATTCTGCGTGAAAAGCGCCTTTCCGCTGCGCAGGCGATGGAATCTCGCATCTGCGACGAGCTGCGCCAGCTTGATATGCCGAAGATTCGCTTTGTCTGCGAGTTTACGCCGCAGCAGCCGATGCAGACCGGTCTGGACAGCGTGCGGTTTTTGATGTCCGCCAACGTCGGCGAGAATCTCAAGCCGCTTTCCAAGGTCGCCTCCGGTGGCGAACTGGCAAGAATTATGCTGGCAATGAAGCAGGTGCTGGCGCAGCAGGACGGCGTGCCGACGCTGATTTTCGACGAGGTGGACGCCGGTGTGAGCGGAAGAGCCGCGCAGAAGGTGGCGTACAAGCTCTGGACGGTCTCCAAAGGACGGCAGGTTCTCTGCGTGACGCATCTGCCGCAGATTGCCGCGATGGCAGACGCGGAGTATACAGTCGAAAAGCGCGTGGAAAACGAGAGAACGTATACGAGCGTTCTGCATCTGGACGAGAGCGGTCGAAAGCAGGAGCTGGCACGCCTCATTGGCGGCAGCATGATCACCGAGACGACGCTTGCCGGTGCGGCAGAGCTTCTTCGTCTTGCGGAAGAAGCAAAATCCGAAACAAACGGTTGACAAAATCCGATGTTTTTGCTATGATGCCAATGTTATATTGCTACAGCGAAGAAGGGAAGAAGTAGCCCGCCTTTCGTCCTCAGAGAATTTCCGGTCGGTGCGAGGAAACGGACGCGGCGCGTGAAATACCTCCCGGAGCTGCCCCCTGAAAGGAAACGATTAGGGGTGTGTCGGTCGCGCCCGTTATCGCGCAGGATGCCGAAAGGCACCCGGTAAGGTCCTGTCTCGCGAGAGGCGGACGACCAGAGGTGGTACCGCGATTTTTCGCCCTCTGCTCAACGAAGGTTGGGTGGAGGGTGTTTTATTTTTGCTGCCTGCTGCCCAGACAAGGCAAGCAACGAATTATGTTAACTAATTTACGAACAATAGAAGGAGAAACACGATGGGTATTTACGAAGAACTGCAAGCGCGCGGTCTGATTGCGCAGGTGACGGATGAAGAGCACATCCGCGACATGGTCAACAACGGCAAGGCGACGTTCTACATTGGCTTTGACTGCACGGCAGACTCTCTGCATGTCGGTCACTTCATGGCGCTGTGCCTGATGAAGCGGCTTCAGATGGCAGGCAACCGCCCGATCGCGCTCATCGGCGGCGGCACGACCATGATCGGCGATCCCTCCGGGCGCACGGACATGCGCAAGATGCTGACCAAGGAAGACATCGACCACAATGCCGCCTGCTTCAAGCGCCAGATGGAGCGGTTTATCGACTTCGGACCGGGCAAGGCAATGATGCTCAACAACGCAGAGTGGCTGATGAACCTCAATTACATTGAGCTGCTGCGTGAGGTCGGCGCCTGCTTCTCGGTCAACAACATGCTGCGCGCCGAGTGCTACAAGCAGCGCATGGAAAAGGGACTCTCTTTCCTCGAATTCAACTACATGATCATGCAGTCCTACGACTTCTACTACATGTTCCAGCATTACGGCTGCAACATGCAGTTCGGCGGCAACGACCAGTGGTCGAACATGCTCGGCGGCACGGAGCTGATTCGCCGCAAGCTCGGCAAAGACGCGCAGGCGATGACCATCACGCTACTGCTCAACTCCGAGGGCAAGAAGATGGGCAAGACTGCCTCCGGCGCAGTCTGGCTCGACCCGAACAAGACAACGCCGTTTGAGTTCTATCAGTACTGGCGCAACGTCGGAGACGACGACGTTCTCAAGTGCATCCGCATGCTGACCTTCCTGCCGCTCGAGCAGATTGACGAGATGGACAAGTGGGAGGGAAGCCAGCTCAACCGCGCCAAGGAAATTCTTGCCTTCGAACTGACGAAGCTCGTCCACGGCGAAGAAGAGGCGCAGAAGGCAGAGGCAGCTGCCAAGGCGCTCTTCGCAGGCGGCAGCGACGACTCCAACATGCCGACCACCGAGCTGACGGAAGACCAGCTGACAGACGGCAGCATCGCGATTCTGGATCTCATGCTTGCCTGCAAGCTCGTGCCCTCCAAGGGCGAAGGACGGCGCCTGGTCCAGCAGGGCGGCGTGATGATCAATGAGGAGAAGGTTTCCTCCATCGACGCCAGCTTCACCGCAGAACAGCTCAGGCAGGGGCTGAAAATCCGTAAGGGCAAGAAGGTCTACCACAAGGCAATTCTCAAGTAAGCATTTCCGGTTCCGCCGCACAGACCCTGTGCGGCGGAACTTCTGCTTTGCAGGAGCACAAACTTATGCTATACTAGCCTTGCGCCTCATAGGATAAGTATGAGGTGATGGCAATGAAAAAAGCGGCAGTTTGGGCAGTATGCGCGGCGCTGGCGTTGGCAACGCTCTTCGTATGCATGGATTCTGCGGCGCAGCTGCGGCATGCAGCGCCCGTGTTTGCGCGCGAAGACCGCGTAACCGTGGTCATAGACGCCGGGCACGGCGGGGAGGACGGCGGTGCGTCGAGCCGGTCCGGCGTTCTGGAGAGTACGATCAATCTGGAGATTGCGAAGAGAATCGAGGACCTGCTGCATTTTGCGGGCGTGCGGACGCAGATGATCCGGACGCAGGACGTTTCCGTCTGCACAGAGGGCGGCAGCATCCAGCAGAAGAAGGTATCGGATCTCAAAAACCGCGTGCAGATGGTCGAGCGCACGCCGAATGCGCTGCTTTTGAGCATCCATCAGAATTATTTCCCGGAGGCAAAATATCACGGCGCGCAGGTGTTCTACGCGAAGACGCCGGGAAGCGAGGCGCTGGCAGCGCTGCTGCAGCAGACGCTGCGCACATGCGTGGACCCGGAGAACCACCGGCGCGAAAAGCCTGCGGAAGCGGTCTATCTGATGGAAAAAGTTTCGTGTACGGCAGTTCTGGTCGAGTGCGGCTTTTTATCGAACGAGCCGGAGGCGGAAAAGCTTACGCAGGCGCAGTATCAGAAGCAGCTGGCAGGCGCCGTCTGCGGCGCGCTGTGCAGCTATTTGGAAACAGAAGGGGAAAGCCAATGAAGGCAAAAAGCGTATTTATCTGCAATCAGTGCGGAAATGAGACGCCCAGATGGCAGGGGCAGTGCCCCGCCTGCGGCGCGTGGAACAGCATTGTAGAATTTGAGGACAAGAAGCCGGCGGGAAACAAGTCCGTATCAGGTGTGAAGACGGGCGCAAGTGCGCCCAAAAAGCTGCGGGAGCTGGACGCCTCCGACCGGCAGATCCGGTTTTCTACGGGTCTGGGAGAGCTCGATCGCGTACTGGGTGGCGGCGGGGTAAAGGGCTCGCTGGTTCTGGTCGGCGGCGCGCCCGGCATCGGCAAATCGACGCTGCTGCTGCAGATCTGCGCCTATCTCGGAAGGACGCAGAAGATTCTCTATGTCTCGGGCGAGGAATCCGAGCAGCAGCTCAAAATGCGCGCCGACCGGCTGCGCGTGGAGAGCGACAATTTATATGTCCTTTCGGAAACAGATCTGGACGCGATTCTGGAGGCATTCGAGGCAGTAAAGCCCGACATTCTGATTGCCGACTCCATCCAGACGCTCTTTACGCCCGACAATACCTCCGCGCCCGGCTCTGTTTCACAGGTCAAGGACTGCACGATGCGGCTGATGCATCTGGCAAAGAGCACGGGCACGAGCGTCTTCGTCGTCGGGCATGTCAACAAAGAGGGCGCGATTGCCGGACCGAAGGTGCTCGAGCACATGGTCGACTGCGTGCTGTATTTTGAAGGCGAGCAGGCGATGGGCTACCGCATTCTGCGCGCGGCAAAAAACCGCTTCGGCTCGACCAACGAAATCGGCGTCTTTGAAATGGACGAAGAAGGGCTGCGCGAGGTGCCGAACCCGTCGGAGATGCTCCTGTCCGGAAGACCCTTAAATGCGCCCGGCACGTGCGTCGCCTGCGCGATGGAGGGCACACGCCCGGTGCTTGCCGAGGTGCAGGTGCTCGTCAGCCGGACAAGCTTCAACGTGCCGCGCCGGACCAGCAACGGCTTGGATTTCAACCGCGCCAACCTGCTTCTTGCCGTCACGGAAAAGCGCGGCGGGCTGAATATTTCGATGTGCGACGCCTATGTGAATGTCATCGGCGGGCTTTATCTGGATGAGCCGGCGGCAGATCTGGCGCTGGTGCTGGCGGTTGCGTCGAGTTACCGTGACACGCCGATCGATGCCAAGACGCTTGCCATCGGCGAGGTCGGCTTAACCGGCGAGGTCCGCTCGGTGACGGCGATGCAGCAGCGGCTTACAGAGGCGGCAAGACTCGGCTTTACGCGCTGCATTGTCCCGAGGCATTCGACAAAGCAGCTGCTGGTCCCCGAGGGCATGGAGCTGATTCGCGTGCGGAATATCCGCGAAGCCATTGAAATGGCACTTTGAGCAAAAGGAGAGACGAAGCATGGAAGCAAGACAGCTGCTGGAGGCTCTGCATGTGGCAGAGCGCTTGAAAGACGAGACGCGGCATTGCACCACGACGAAGGGCGCGCCCGAAAACGTCGCCAGTCACAGCTGGCGTATGGCGCTGATGGCGTATTTTATGACGGACGAGTTTCCGGAGCTCGACATGAACAAGGTGATCAAAATGTGCCTGATTCACGATCTGGGCGAGTGCTTCACGGGAGATATTCCGACGTTTCGCAAGACGCAGGTCGATGAAGCCCGCGAAGCGGCGCTGCTGGGGGATTGGGTCCGGAGCCTGCCGGAGCCGTACTGCGCGCAGATGACGGCACTTTACGCCGAGATGGACGCGCTCAGTTCGCAGGAGGCAAAGCTCTACAAATCGATTGATAAGCTGGAAGCAGTTATTCAGCACAATGAATCGCCGATTTCCACCTGGGAGCCGAACGAATACGAGCTGAACCGTACATATGCGACTGACATCGTTCAGTTTTCCGACTATCTCAAGGGCTTACGTGCAGAGATTCTCAAGGACACCAACGATAAAATTGCGGCAGGGAAATAACCCTGCCGTTTTTTGTACCGCAAAAGTCTACATGCGTAAACTTATTTTGCTAAGCTGGTTGACAAAAGCAAACTTCCATGATACCATAAGGCTACAAATGTAGACGAGAAGGGTGGCTATGAGGAACAGGCGATGGAGCGGCGCACTGCTTCTGATTCTTTGCGCTATGCTCCTGAGTGCCTGCTCGAAGCAGCCGAAGTGCTCCGGGCAGACGCGATCCGATGCGGCAGCTGCGGCTGAAACGACTGACGCGCTGGCAGTTGCACTGACGGTTGTATCCGGGCGGTACAGCACCGGCTTTTTTACATCCGACAAGCTGTCTGTTGTTTCCGCAGCCGCAGCAGATGACGGTGCGGTGTATCTCTGGGGGCGGAATTTCCAGAACGAAGTCGAATCGAACTGGTTGATTCGTTACAATGCGGATGGGACATCGGAGGAATACAGGCTTTCACTTTCCAAAGACGGTTATATCACATCGCTGGATGTATCGGCGGGCGAGGTATATTATCTCGAACGGGTCGACGCGGAGGACGAAAGCGCTGCATGGTTTTTGCACACGCTGCAGGCGCAGGAAACGCTTGACTGGGCAGACGCCGGAAACAATCTTGAAAATCTGATTGTCTCCGGAGCGCTTGCCTATCTGACGGACGGGAAAACGCTTTATACCTGCAGCCTGCCGGAGGGAAGGGTTCTGCAGGCTGCGAATGCGGAAACGGAAATAACGACGCTTTTTTGCAGGACGGACGGAACCGTCGTCGCTTACTGCGAAGATACCGGCAACCTCTACGAGTTGGAAGCAGGCGGCGAGGTCCTTACGAAAACCGGAACGCTTCCGCTTTTGTTTCGCAGCGGCAAGCTCCTGCCCGGCACGAATTCAGGCTACGATTGTCTGGTGCTCGGGCAAGCGGCGCTGTTCGGGTGGAACATCGAACAAGCTGCCGCCACGCAGCTGCTTTCCTTTGATACCTACGGCTTGGTTTCCAATAACCTCAGTGCGTTTGCGAGTCTCGGAAACGGCGCCTTTCTGGGCGCGGCTTGGAAAAGCGGGGAGCTGCAGGATCGGCTGTTCCGGCTGGAACCGTCTGAGGAAGCGGCAGAACCGGGAAGCGAACGAATTTTGAAACTTGCGGGGCTCAGCCGCCCGATGGTGCTCTCGTCCGCGATTGCGGATTTTAAGGCGCTGTGCCCGGAATACACGGTTGAATATACGGATTATGCGGAGCTTTACGGCAATCAGGCGCTGCAGCAGCTGCAGCTCGATCTGATGCAGGGAAATGCGCCGGATCTGCTGTTTGTAAACGGGCTTCCGTTTGAGCTATATGGGAAAAGAGGCTTGCTCGAAAATTTGTATGCATGGATGGATGCGGACGATTCCTGCGCCAGCACCGATTTTACGCAGAACCTGCTGAAAGCACTGGAAAGTGCAGAGCATAAACTGTATCAAATGCCGCAGAGCTATTCGATTGTGACGACGGCGGGACTGCGGGACCTCGCCGGAAGCCGGTCGGAATGGACCTATGCGGCGGTCAACGAGGAGCTTGCAAACAGCAAAACCCTTCTGTCTGCATTTTACGGAGAAACCGGGGAGTCTCTGGCTGTCACCTTACCGCTTTATATGCTGCCGACATTTGTAGACTACGAGAATGCGGAAGCTCATTTCGATTCTGCGGAAGCAGCTTCGTTCTTTACATTTTTAAGCAAGGTACAGCCGCACACGCAGATTCCGTACACGGCGGAAAACGAGCTCGAAGCGCTCAGACGCGGCGAAATCCTCTTCGCGCAGCTGATGCTTCTCTCGCCGGAGCAGTTTGCCGAGACGGACGCGCTGTTTGACGGGAAGCTTATCTATCCGGGCTACCCGGACGCAGCGGGCGGAAGCTTTTACCTGAATCTGCCGATGGCAATTCCCGCAGCGGCGCAGGAAAAAGACGGCGCGTGGGCGTTCATGAAGCTGCTGTTTTCGTCCGATTATTACGCCACAAGAGGCGGCTGGCTTCCGCTGCAAAGCGGATTTGAAGCGTCGATCAAGGACGCGCTTGCAGACGGTGCGTCCGAAGAAAGCCTGCAAAAGCTTGCGCAAATACAGGAAAACATCTGCAGCGCGGCATATTACGAGGAAGCAATTACCGATATTCTGGCGGACGAAACGAGCTACCTGTTTGCAGGCGCAAGGACGGTTGAGGAAACGGCGGAACGAATCGATCAGCGCGTGCAGCTGTATCTGACCGAGCAGTGGGGCTGATTTTCGGACATAGACGGACATCGACAAAATACATGGGAGGAATACACGATGGATTACAAGCTCAATCCCAGTGAATGGCGGGTGTTGCAGACGCTCTGGGGGCATGCGCCGCAGACGCTGATGCAGCTCGTCTCCAATTTGCAGCGCTCGACCGACTGGTCGGCAAGTACAATCAAGACGCTTGTCTCGCGCATGACCGACAAGGGCGTGCTGCGCTTCGAGGGCGAACGCCCGCGGCTGTATTACCCGGGCATCCAGAAGGAGGACGCCGCATTTTCTGAAACGCAGCAGCTGCTCTCGCGCGCCTTCGGCGGCAATTTCGGGCTGCTGATGAGCAATTTTATCGACAACGCAAAGCTCTCTAAGGGTGATCTGGAGGAGCTTTACGACATGCTCCGGCAGGCGGAGGACAGCTTATGAACCGGCAGCTGCTGGAGGTTCTTGTTTCCTCGTCGGTGCTCATTCTGGCGCTGTCTGCCATGCGGCTGGTGCTGCGCGGAAAAATCAGCCCGCGGCTGCAATATGGACTGTGGCTGCTGGTTGCGGTGCGGCTGCTCGTTCCGGTTTCAATCGGCGAGAGCTGGGCGAGCGTGATGAACTATGTGCCGGAGCAGGCGATGGTGCAGGCACTGGAGCAGACGCCCGCTCCGGTGCAGCGGACGCAGACACCGGCGGCAGAGCCTGCCGCGCAGCCTGCGGCAGCATCTGCGGCATCGGACGAAACACCGGGTTCGCAGACAGACGCGCCTGATACAATGCAGGCGCAGCAAACGCAGCAAGCGGCGAAGCAGAATGCGGCGCAAGCGCAGCCGCATCCTTCCATTCTGCAAATCTGCTATATGCTCTGGGGCGCGGGGAGTGCGCTGGTGCTGGCATTTCTTCTGGCGCAGAATCTGGCGCTTTCGGCAAGACTCCGGAAAGACCGCGTCCGGCTGGATGTTCCCGGCTGCCCGGTTCCGGTTTACAGGACCGAAGTGCTGCGTTCGGCGTGCCTGTTTGGGCTGTTCCGCCCGGCAATTTATCTGCCGCCGCAGGCGCTCGGGGAAGACGGTGCGCCGAACCGCTATGTGCTGCTGCACGAGCTGACGCACTACAAAAGACGCGACCAGCTCTGGTGTGCGCTGCGGCTTTTGCTGCTGGCGGCATACTGGTTTGACCCGTTCGTCTGGCTGGCAGCGAAACTGTCGAAACTGGACTGTGAGCTGGCATGCGACGCGGCAGCGCTCAAAGACATGGACGACAGTGCGCGCATTGCCTACGGACGGACGCTTCTCGACCAGATTTCCGGCAAAAGCGGCGTCATGCAGCACACGCTCTGCGCGACGACGATGTCGTCCGGCAAACGCTCGCTTCGTGCGCGCATCCGGCTGATTGTGAAAAAGCCGCGGATGACGGCGGTCACGCTGTCTCTGGTGGTCGGCGCGGTGCTGTTGCTTGCGGCATGTACATTTACAAACAGCGCTTCGAAGCAGGAGGCGAACACACCGGGCGGCGATCTGCCCGCCATGGTCCGTGTGGACGGCGTTCTCTATCAGCTGGATATGGACACCGTCGGGGAAAGCGACGGCGCGCGCGTCGAGGTTCTTGGCACGATCAAAACGCAGGTCAGCTACAGCGAAACTCCGAGCGAAGACGATCAGGCAAACTATCCCGGCATCGGGCGGCAGTACGGTATGCTGGACGGGCAGCTGGTGATCAAAGACAAAGACGGCAATTGGAAGTATACGCTTGCCAACCTGTCGAAAGACGAGGTAAGCGCGGCAGTTATCGCTTATATGGCTTCCGGTTGGGCGGATATCTGCGCGTATCAGCGTTGCCGTCAGGGAATGCTCGTCACAGCAAAGCGGACGAACGAGGATGCCAGCCTGGACGCGATTTTGATGCTGGCGCAGAAGGTGGACGGCGAGATTCAAATCACGCAGATGGAAACGGGGCGCGTGGACGACGACGCGGGCTACGGCGTGTTCCAGACGCACATGGCAGGACAGACCATCGTCTTCGGCATCGCCGACCGCCGCATGCGCGAGACCGGAAGCGCGGAGACGACAAGCGTCAGCTTTTCCAGCGTGACGCTCCGCTTCTCGGAAGGCAGCACCAGCACGGCGCTGTCTGCCGACCCCGGGGAGACCTTTGTGACCGGCGTATACGGCGACGCCGAGATTACCTCCGTCCGCCTGAGCTTGGGCAGCAGCGGAGATACCGTGGTCTTTACGGACATTCCGACTGCCGGCGAAGACGGGCTTGCCACGATGACGCTGGCAGGAAACTTTGCGGATGCAGCGGTGGAAGAGACATCGGAACCGGCGCTCTCGGAGGAAGAAAGGCAGACCATCCGGCAGGCGGTTTTCGACAAATTCACCACTGCCCAGTGGGATTGGGAGAACCTGACGGAAGACGAAATCCGGTCGTTCTCCGGCGCGGATTCCTACGAGAACGGCATGGTCGGAAACTATCCGAATTATTACGGCGCGTTCGCAGACTTCTTTGTCCTGACCGGCAGAGCACCAAACGAGAATCAGACATGGACACTCTCGCTCCCGGACGAGCGGATTCTGGCGCTGACAATCGAAGAGGGCGGCGAAACCATGCAGCGGCTTTATTACTCGCGCAATAAGGGCACGCTCTGCGGCATGCGGCAGGAGCCGCTTCTCACGGAGGATACGCCCGTCGGCGTGGGCGTGATGACGGATTATGCCGATGAGAATATCGTCGTCTTCCACGGCTATTTCGGGCTGTTCGTCTACGATTTGCAGCGCAGCGAAATCCGGCTGGCGCTCGACCTCGCTGCGGCGACCGGCACGACGAACATTCAGGGTAGCTACGGCAATCTTGTCAGCGTCTATCAGACCCCCGGCGATATTATGGTTATGTTAACCGGATATAACGACATGCAGGGCGGAGACACGCCGTATTCCTACTATCTGAACGCCACCGGGCGCGTGCGTTTTGCACCGACCCTTCCGGCAGGCTTGAGCTGGGCGCCTGCGCATGAGGTGACGATGACCGGCGATACGATCGCGGACCTGGTCTACTCCGACGGCACAAAGACCTGGAACCTCTTTGAAAACTGGCATTTCGGCGAGCGGTCGAATGCTGTGTTTGTGCCGCTGACGAACGACGTGGCAGGCGAGCTGCCGGGTGCGTCGCAGGAAGAGCAGGGAATCAGCAGCGATGATTTTTATGAGATGTTCTGGGAAATCGACCGCGACTCGATGCAGGCGTATCTGGACGAGCATCCCGAAGCGCTCTGGAATGGCTGGACCGGCATCGACATCAACGAATCGGGGTTAAACCAGTCCGGCACGACGATCAAAACGATCTTCGGCGAGCAGGTGCTGGCAATCAACTACCGGGAGAAGATTCTTCTGGTGCATGCGGAAGGGGAGGGCTACCGCGGCGTTCTTGCCGTCGCGAAGGTTCCGGCACGGCTGAGCCTTGAAAACGCAGCGCAGCTCGGAACCATCGGGCAGACGGTCGGGGAGATTGCCGAAGAAACCGGCGGCATCCTTGCCATGAGCGCAAGCCGTGTTCCGGAAACGGACGAGGGCGAGGGCGCATTGCCCGTTGGTTATGCGATGTCCGGCGGCGTGGGCTACGGGGAGCATCTCGATGGTCCTGCGGAATACGGCTGCTGCCGCGCGGAACTTGCAAACGACAATGTGCTCTCGATTGTGCCTACGACGGACCCGGTTGGGAAAACCTGCCGCGACGCGGTCGAGACGCAGCCGGCGCTGATCGTCGACGGCGCGGTGCAGAGTCTGAGCGGCTGGACCGAGCAGAATCCCCGCGCGTGCCTCGGGCAATCGAGCCGGCGGGAGATGCTGCTTCTGGTGATCGAAGGGCACAATCTGACGGAGGGCATTTATGGCGCAGCGCTTTCCGAGTGCGCGCAGATTCTTACACGCCACGGCGCGCAGCAGGCGGTGAATCTGGCGGGCGGCACGAGCGCGATCTTGTGGTACGACGGACAATGCGTCACGCGCTGCTCCAACTCGTACCATACCGAAGGACGACTGCTCCCGAACGCTTTTGTCTATCATGCCAGGACCGATTAAGTAAAAAAGAAGGATGGAGCAATTGCCCATCCTTCTTTTATGTAAACATAAACTCAGTATTCGATTTCCTGATTTGCCGGCGTCTCCAGCAGTTCGGGGTTTTCCAGAAGCTTTCTCAGCAGCTTGATTGTCTTGGAGTAATAGTAGCCGTCGGCAAGGCGCTCGTCGATCGTGAGTCCCAGATCCAGCATCTCGTGCATCTCGTAGCTGCCGTCGGGCTGGAAAACCGGGCGCAGCGATTTTTCACCGATGATGCAGAACACCGAGCAGGTGCCCCAGTTTGTCAGGTGATGGTAGCCGCTGTGCAGCTTGATCGAGCCGAGGTTCGAAATGACGACTGTGCAGTAGTAGGGGTCTGTCTCAATGATCGACGCAGGAATCCAGCCGTGAACGTCGAGCCGCGTGAGAATCCAGACGATGAATTTACCCAGCCAGCGCGGCATGCGGTTGAAGATGTCCATGAAGTCCGTCGAGGTATCGGTCTTCGTCATGTCCTTGCAGTCCATGATCTGGTGGCGCAGGTCCTCGTGGATGGTATCAAGCGTCGATTCATCTTTTCCACGCACCACGGCAAGCGCCTCCGCCGCTTCGTCTGCGAACTGCTTCTTGATGACGAACGACGCCGACACGCCGTTTCTCTGATAGAAATTCTTGTTGGCGATGAAGCGGTTCATCTTCGGACGCAGCGTGATGGTTTTGATCAGCGCGGCGACGATGATGTGGAACATCGTATAGGGGAAGTCGGCGCTCTGCGCATTCTTCTTCTGCAGATACGCATTCATGTTGGTCAGATCGATGGTTTCGGAGATGTAGGCTTCATTGTCGCAGCGATTGGGATAGATGATCGGCGTAATGAAGTGCATGCCGTCCAGGTTGCGCAGCAGCACACCGTCCTTGCGGTCGCCGCGGCGGCGCTTTGTGGTTTTTTCCATATTCTTTTCACACACCTTTTTCTTGTTCTGACGAAAATCGCCAGTCGACCTCTATAGAATACCAAATATGGACCGGAAATGCAAGTATTCCTCCAATATTCCGTATTTTCTGGTCTCTGTGCAAAATGTACAAAATGGCAGGGGCGTTTTTCGACTTCTTTCAGGGATTTAACACTTGACATCAGTAAAGTACGTGATTATAATGGGCACATCAAAAACGAAGGGGGCGCACGAGATGAAGCGTTTTGCCATGGCTCAGATGAATCAGTCGAACCGTACCGATGCTGCTGCGTGCGCACCGGCGTGCTCTTGTGCCTGCAAAGCATCCGCAACCCTCAACATCTGCCTGGACGCTGCCATTCTGGCTGTGTCCATTTTTCTTTGCCTGATTATGAACCTTACTGTACTGGTATGGCTTGCAGCGCTTGTAATTCTTGTACTTGCGGTACGCATTATGAAGCAATTGAATATGGCAGAAAGCAGAAATGCGGCGGATGGTTCCATGAAAGCATGTGCACTGGCATAGGGACGATCAAGATTGAGCGGCTTTGCTTTTTGCAGAGCCGCTATTGTTTTGACCGCGCTTCGTTTTTGTAAACTTGATTTCATGCTGTAGGAAAGAAGATACAGCTGAAAAATATTTCGCAAAGAGGTAAGAAATGATGAAGAACATGAAAAAGTTATTCTGCCTGGTTCTGGCGGCAGCCATGCTGCTGAGCGTGATGGCAGGCTGCGCCTCGAAGGCTGAGACCAGCACCGCTGCTTCCGAGACCACTGAAAGCGCCTCCTCCGAGACCGCTTCCACCGAATCCGGCGAGACCGCTGCAACCGACGGTGAAATCACCATCGCGTTCATCGGCAACACCACCGGCGACTATGCACAGTACGGCATCCCCGTCCGCAATGCTGTTATGATGTACTTCGACCAGCTGAATGCTGCCGGCGGCATCAACGGCAAGAAGGTCGTCGTCAAGGAATATGACGACAAGGGCGACGGCGTTGAGGCTGTCAACGCTTACAACCTCGCCAAGGAAAACGGCATCACCGCAGTCGTCGGCTCCGTTCTGACCGGCGCGACCATCGCTCTGGCTGATGCGACCTATGAAGACAACATGCCGCAGATCACCGCTTCCGCGACCGCAACCGGCGTTACCGTCATGGAAGATACCGGCGAGGTCCGCACGAATGTGTTCCGCGCCTGCTTCATCGATCCGTTCCAGGGTCAGAAAATGGCAGACTACGCCGTTGAAAAGCTCGGCGCAAAGACCGCTGCAATCTTCTACGAGACCGGCAGCGACTACTCCGAGGGTCTGAAGAATGCGTTCGTCGTCGAGGCAGAGCGCATGGGTCTTGAAATTGTCGACTCCGAGGCATTTGCCACCGGCGACAAGGACTTCAAGGCACAGATGACCAACATCGCTTCCAAGAACCCCGACGTTGTCTTCTGCCCGATTTACTACGGTGAGGCTGGTCTGGCTGTCCAGGCGGCTCGTCAGGCAGGCTGCACCTCCACCTTCCTCGGCGGCGATGGCTTCGGCTCTGTCAAAGATTATGCTTCCGCAGACGAGCTTGAAGGCACGGTCTACTGCTCCGGCTATGCGCCCGGCACCGAGGATGTGGCACAGTTCGAAAAGGACTACTGCGAGACCTTCGACGTGGAAGAAGTCCCCAACATGTTTGCGCCTCTGGCTTATGATGCTTCCATGATCATGGCTTACGGTCTGAAGGCTGCGGAAGATGCAGGTCTTACCGCCGGCACCGACGAGTACAAGCAGGCTGTCATCGACGCCATCAAGACCATGGACGGCGTGAAGGGCATCACCGGCTCGTATTCCTTCGACTCCGACAATAACCCCATCAAGTCCGTTGCGATCATCGGACTGACCGGCGGCGAAGAAGTCTTCAAGGAAATGTTCTAAGGATCACCTGATTCCAACAGAGATTTCCAAAACATAACCCGGCGCGGTTTTGGGGAGGGGAGCTTCGGCTCCCCACCCGAAAACCGTTTTCCGGACGTCCGATGGGTGCTCCCAGCTTGTGGAAGCAGCCATCGGATGTCCGAAAGAAGAAAGAAAGGAAAGAAAGCTCATGAGTTTGTTTGTTTCCCAGCTGTTTAACGGCTTGCAGACAGGTTCGGTGTATGCGCTTGTGGCACTGGGCTACAGTATGGTCTATGGTATCATCCTGCTTCTGAACTTTGCGCACGGCGATATCATCATGATCGGCGCATATACCGCGTTCTATGCCATGACCGCGTTCCACCTGCATCCGATTTTTTCCGTTGTTCTGGCGGTCATCACCAGTACGCTGCTCGGCGTCGTGATTGAAAAGGTCGCCTATACGCCGCTTCGCTCGGCACCTCGTCTGTCGCTTCTGATCACGGCAATCGGCATCTCGTTCCTGCTGGAAAACGGTGCGCAGCTGCTGTTCGGCGCAGACACCAAGAGCATGGATACGCTTGTTCCCGGCAACGTCACCTTTGGACCGGTCACGGTCAGCTATACCGCAATTTTAACGATTATCGTCGCAGTCATCGCGATGGTTGCCCTGACGCTTCTTGTCCAGAAGACGAAGCTCGGCAAGGCAATGCGTGCGGTCTCCGAGGATATGGGCGCGGCGCAGCTGATGGGCATCAGCCTGAACAAAACCATTTCCTTCACCTTTGCAGTCGGTTCGGCGCTTGCCGGTATCGGCTCGGTTCTGTATCTGTGCGCCTACTCGCAGGCGTCGCCCACGATGGGCTCGATGCTGGGCCTGAAGGCGTTCGTCGCGGCAGTTCTCGGCGGCATCGGCTCGATTCCCGGCGCTATGGTCGGCGGCTTTGCCATCGGTCTTCTTGAGGCGCTTGTTGCGGCGGTCGGTCTTTCCGTGTGGAAGGACGCGGTTGTGTTCGCAATCCTCATTGTTGTGCTGCTCGTGAAGCCGTCCGGCATCATGGGTCATCCGGTCACGGAAAAGGTCTGACGGGGGAGGTAACGAGATGAAAACAAGATCGAAAATCCGCATCCCCATGCCGGCGCGCTATGTGATCAATCTTGCGCTGGTGGTCGGCTTCTACTTCCTGCTGACGGGGCTGATTTCCTCTGGCGTCATTACGAACTACTGGACCGGTATTTTAATCACCGTCGGTATCAACATCATTCTGGCGGTTTCCCTGAACATCGCAACCGGCTATCTGGGGCAGCTCCCGCTGGGGCACGCAGGCTTCATGGCGGTCGGCGCTTATGCAGGCGGTATCTTCATGAAAGCAACGCCTGCCGCTGCGCTCCTGAAAGAGGGTAATAACGCGGCGCTCATTCCGTACATCCTTGCCGCAATCGTCATCAGCGCCATCGTCGCCGGTATCTTCGGCATCATCATCGGCATTCCGGCGCTTCGCCTGCGCGGCGACTATCTGGCGATCATCACCCTCGGCTTCGGCGAGATTATCCGCGTGGTTCTGACGAACATCGACTCCGTGCTCGGCTTTGACTTCACCTACGGTGCGGCTGGTCTGAAGCGGATTCCCAAATTTTCTTCCGTAACGCTGGTCTTTATCTGCGTGGTGTTATCGTGCTTCTTCATCCACACGATGATGAAATCCAAGCACGGCAGGGCGATTCTCTCCATCCGCGACAACGAGATTGCATCCGAGAGTGTCGGCGTCAACACCACCTATTATAAGACGATGGCGTTCGTATTCTCGGCAATGCTTGCCGGTATCGCAGGCTGCCTGTACGCGGGCTATCTGGGCTCGCTGTATCCCTCGACGTTCAAGTTCATGAAATCCATCGAGATCCTCGTTATCGTCGTCCTCGGCGGCATGGGCTCAATGCTCGGCTCGATCGTCTCGGCGACGGTTCTGACGGTGCTGCCCGAGCTTCTGCGCTCCGTTGCGGACTACCGCATGGTCGCATACTCGCTGGCACTGGTTATTATGATGATCTTCCGCCCGAAGGGACTGTTCGGCAGTTACGATTTCTCGATGTCCCGCGTGCTGGAAAAAGGACTCAACTTTGTGTTCAGACCAGAACTGAGAAGCCGGAAGGAGGAGCAGAACGATGAGCAGAACTGAACGACCCAAGACAAAGCTTGTTCCGGTCCCTGCAACAAATATCATTCCGGAACGTGATATCGCGCTGCCCCCGATTCTCGAAGCGCGGCACCTCGGCATTGACTTCGGCGGCTTGAGCGCCGTCAGTGACTTCAACTTTGCCATCGGCAGAACTGAGATCGCTGGTCTGATCGGACCAAACGGCGCCGGCAAAACCACCGTTTTCAACTTACTGACCAAGGTCTATCAGCCGACGCGCGGCACGATCCTGCTCGACGGCATGGACACGGCAGGGAAGTCTACCATTCAGGTCAACCAGATGGGCATTGCCCGTACCTTCCAGAACATCCGCCTGTTCCGCGATCTGACGGTGCTGGATAACGTTCTGATCGGTCTTCACAACGAAACCAAGTACTCCCTTGCAACGGCGATGTTCCGCCTGCCGCAGTACTGGCGCAAGGAGCGCATCGCAAAAGAGCGCGCGCTGGAGCTGCTCAGCATTTTCGACATGCAGGACATGGCGGACCACAAGGCTGGCTCGCTTCCGTACGGCGCGCAGAGAAGACTCGAGATCGTTCGTGCGCTGGCGACCAATCCGTGCCTGCTGCTGCTCGACGAGCCCGCTGCCGGTATGAACCCGTCCGAGACGAGCGAGCTGATGGACAACATCGTCCGCATCCGCGACATGTTCGGCATCGCGATTTTGCTCATTGAGCATGATATGAACCTCGTCATGGGTATCTGCGAGGGCATCTGCGTGCTGAACTTCGGCAAAATCATTGCCAAGGGTACGCCGGAGGACATTCAGGCGAACCCGGCAGTCATTGAGGCGTACCTCGGCAAAAAGAAGGAGGGTCAATAAATGCTGCTTTCCGTTGAAAATCTGCATGTCTACTACGGCGCGATTCACGCCGTCAAGGACGTGTCCCTGCATGTGCAGGAAGGCGAGATTGTGACCCTGATCGGTGCAAACGGCGCCGGTAAAAGTACGGTTCTGAATACGATTTCCGGTATTTTGAAGCCCAGAAGCGGCAAGATCCAGTTTATGGACCATTCTCTTGCAGGCGTTGCGCCCAATAAAATCGTTCAGACTGGTCTGGTCCAGTGCCCGGAAGGTCGGCGCGTGTTTGCCAGAATGACGGTCGAAGAGAATCTGGAAATGGGTGCGTATACCCGCCCAAATGCCAAGTTCGACGATAATCTGGCGCATGTCTACGAGCTGTTCCCGCGCCTGAAAGAGCGCCGCACGCAGGTCGGCGGCACGCTCTCCGGCGGTGAGCAGCAGATGCTTGCGATGGGAAGAGCCCTTATGAGCGAGCCGAAGCTTCTCATGCTCGACGAGCCGTCGATGGGTCTGGCGCCGTTGCTGGTCGAGCAGATCTTCGAGATTATCCAGAGTCTTCACAAGGCAGGCTCTACGATTTTGCTGGTCGAGCAGAATGCGCAGATGGCGCTTCAGATTGCAGACCGCGCGTATGTTCTCGAATCCGGACGCATTACGCTCTCCGGCACCGGCGCGGAGCTTATGGCGAGTGAATCCGTCAAACGTGCTTACCTCGGCGGCTGAAAAACCGCTTTAGCGAAACAAAAGAGCTGCGATTATTGTGGTCGCAGCTCTTTTCCTATATCAAATCAGAACTATTTTTTATTATTATTATTGTCTGGCTTGTCCAGCGACAGGTGGGAGAGGGGATTTGCCTCGGCGGCGATTTTCAGCTCGGTGCTTTCAATATGTGTGTAGATCTGCGTGGTGTTGAGATTTTCGTGTCCCAGCACCTCCTGCAGCGTTTTTAGATCAACGCCGTTTGAGAGCATCAGTGTTGCCGCCGTGTGGCGCAGCTTGTGCGCAGAAAATTGCGAAGCATCCAGCCCCGCAGCAAGCAGATGCTTTTTGACCAGCCGGTGAACTGCGGAGACGCTGATCCGGTTGCCGTCGCGTGAGCCGAACAGCGCCCGGTTATCAGACAGAATGATCTGTCTGCGCTCGATCAGGTAGCGGTCGATGGCTTTGCGGCAGCTTGCGCCCATATAGACAATGCGCTCTTTATTGCCTTTGCCGACCACACGCAGCCGGTCGTCATACACATCCGTCAGATTGAGTCCGACCAGCTCCGAGCGCCGGATGCCGCAGTTCAGAAAGATCATGAGAATTGCAAAATCCCGCGCCTGATTGGGACCTTCGACGGCTTTCAGCAGCGCCGTGGATTCTTCGAGTGACAGGTATTTCGGTAAACTTTTACGGATTTTCGGGAATTCAATGTCCTTGACCGGGTTTTCTGTGATCTGCTTGGTCGAGACCGTCAGGTAGTTGTAAAACGCCTTGATGGCGGAGAGCTTCCGGGCGCGCGCGGCAGAGCCGATGCCGGTATCCGAGCCGGCGGCTTCCGGGTTTTCGCGGTCGTTTGCCAGATACGACAGAAAGTCAAACACCTCCGAGGTTGTGATCGAGCGGATGAAGTCAAGACCCAGGTCCTTGATCGGAATGTCGTCCAGCGGCGTTTTGTACGGCAGCTCTTCGCGCATCAGCCGGACAAATCGCAGAAACATCCGAAGGTCCAGATAGTATTCCGAAACGGTCCGGCGAGACTGACCCTTGACCGTCTCGTGATAGGATAAGAAATTGCGCAGCTCCTGCGGCGCGTCATTGTAGGTTTCCATATAAGTCTCCTTGAAAATTACAGCAGAATCCGCCGCTTTGGCGGCTGTTGGCAATGACTACGTTTTGAACGCAACAAAATTTTTATTTTGTTGCGTTCGTTTATTATAGCCATATGGATGGCAAAAGTCAAGACCGTCCGCAGCCAGACCTCTCTTCTGCGGCGGTCTTCCTGCAAAAAAACAAAACGTGCGGCGCGGCATTTTTACAGCGTTCCAATGAAGGCAAGCACGCACTCGCGCAGATGCAGGATGCCGTCCGGCACGGACTCTTTCATGTGCATGCCCATGCCAAGCTCACGGCCAGTCGCCGGGCTGATGGGTACAACCTGGACACCCGCTGTTCTCCCGCGCAGCATCATCTCTGCCATCATGGAAAGCCCCAGCCCCTTGCCGACCATGCGGATGACCGTCTCGTCGTCGACGTGGCACGGGCGGATTCTGGGCTTCACGCCGTTTTTGTCGAGCGCAGCCTTTACATCCAGATCGAACCTTCCGTATGGCATCAGGAACTCCTTGCCTTCAAACAGCTCGATTGGAAACGTTTCCATCTCTCCCAGCGGATATTCCGGCGGCAAAATGGCGTACATCGCGTCCTGACACAGCGGGGTCCAGTCGCAGCTGTAGCCGGTCTGCTTTGCGGCGAAAATTACGTCGGTTCTCCCCTTTTCCAGCAGCTCAAACGGCTCAAGCGCGTTATCGACCATACGCAGATCGACGTCGGTATTCGGACACACGCGGCGGAACCGGTACAGAATCTCCGGCATCCAGTGCATGGCAATGCTGGCGTAGGCTGCAACGCGGATGGTATCGCGTTTTTTATCTGTGATGGCTGCAATCTGATTTTCCAGCTTTGCGTTTGCACGCAGAAATTCCCGGATGGATGGAACCAGCGTCTCGCCTTCCCTGGTAAGCGTAATGCCGTTGTGGTCGCGCCGGACGAGCGTCAAGCCGATATCGCGTTCCAGACTGTCTACCAGGTGCGTCAGTCCCGATTGCGTGTAGCCGACGACCTCCGATGCCTTCGAGAAGCTTCCGAGGTCAATGGCGGTCATAAGAATTTCAAGCTTTTTGCTGTCCATAAACGAAAACCTCCTGCGGGTATGACGAATGCTATGACAAATTGTCATATACCTATTATAATCCTGCGTTTCCATTTTTCAACTGTTTCGGCTAGTATATTTACAAAAGGAGCTGATTTTTATGATCGCAAAAAAATTGACCCTCCAGCAGAAAATTCTGGTGGCTGGAACCCTCTTCGGGATGTTCTTCGGTGCCGGCAATCTGATCTTCCCGGTCCATCTCGGACAGATGGCTGGTCGGAACGTCCTTCCTGCCATGATTGGCTTTATCATCACTGCTGTCGGCATTCCCATCTTCGGCGTTGCTGCCATCGGCGCGACGCATTCCGATGGTCTGCAGACGTTATCGAGCAAGGTCGGCAAGGGCTACGGCGTGTTCTTTACGTGCCTTCTGTACCTGACCATCGGACCGCTCTTTGCCATCCCCCGCTGCGCGACAACGTCTTTTACCACCGGCGTGACGCCGATGCTGACGGACGCCTCGCGCGAGCCGCTGGCGCTTCTGATTTTCTCGGCAGTTTTCTTTGCATTCGTTCTGTTCTTCTCGCTCAGACCCGGTAAGATTACAGTCTGGATTGGCAAGATCATCAATCCCATTTTCCTGCTGTTCCTTGCGGTGCTGGTGATCCGGGCGCTGATGCATCCGGGCGCGGCGGTCTCCCAGGTCGAGCCGGAAGCGGCGTATGAGACGGGGGCGTTCTTCTCATCGTTCATCGAAGGCTACGGCACCATGGACGCCATTGCGGGTCTGGCTTTCGGCATTGTGGTCATTGACGTTATCCGCCGCATGGGCGTTGACGACGATGACGCTGTGGCGCGCGATGTGCTCGGTTCCGGCATCCTGACGGGCATTCTCATGGCGGTCATTTATATTCTGACGATTCTCATGGGCACGCAGTCGAGAGGGCTTTTTGAGCTCTCGGCAAACGGTGGCATCGCCCTGACGCAGATTGCCGGTCACTATTTCGGCACGCTCGGTCAGCTGATTCTCGCTGTGACCATCACCTTCGCCTGCCTCAAGACCTCCATCGGCCTGGTGACCTCCTGCTCGGAGACATTTGTCAAAATGACGCACGGTAAAATCTCCTACCCCGTCTGGGCGATTATCTTCACTGTCTTCTCGTTTGCCGTGTCCAATGTGGGCTTGAGCACCATCATTGAGTACTCCATCCCGATGCTGATGCTTATCTATCCGCCCGCGATTGCGCTGATCGTTCTTGCCTTCATTGGCAGATTCTTTGAGCATGACCGCAAGGTCTATGTCGCAGTGATGATCGGCACCTGGGCTGCCGCGATTCTCGACGGCTTGAAGACGCTGCCGTCTGCGATTCAGGAGAACCTGCATCTTGGTGCGCTTGTGAACTTTGCCGCTGACCATCTTCCCCTGTTCAACCAGAACCTGTTCTGGCTGATTCCGGCGTGCATCGGCTTCGTGATCGGCATGCTGCTGCACCGCGCGAAGGCAAAAGCATAATGCAGCTTTCATTTCATATCGTTCTCTCCACGGAGGCATTGCGCGCTGCAGTGCCTCCGCGCGTTTTATGATAAAAGACTATATTTTTGGAATTTTTCGCAGGAAAAATAGTAGGATATTTGTATGCGACGCGAAGCTGCCCATGCTATAATAGCCGCAAAGAGAAAATGGACGGAAAACAACGGAGGCATCATCATGGAATTCATTCGCGAAGAAAGACAGACCCCGATCAAGGACCGCTGCCGGGTACTGGTTGCAGGTGGCGGCTATGCGGGCGTATCGGCAGCGCTTGCTGCGGCGCGCGGCGGTGCGGATGTGCTGCTGCTCGAGCGCGAGTTTATCCTCGGAGAGCTCGGCACATCTGAATTGAACAGATAGGGATCATATTTGCTGTAGTAGCTGTATGCCGTAGCGCATACTCTGACGACAGCAGCGTCGATCGGGTCGAGCGTACAGTGGCAGGACGGATGGTGCGGACAGGGCGGCGCCTAGTCCTCCCGAAACCAGCATCCGTCCAGCATCAGGCATTCTTCGCAATGCGTTTTTCCCTCTGCGTAGTGGGTCCACCGGACCCAGCCCGGAGAATCGTCTGATTTTCGTACAAGGATTTCCCCTGTACATCGTTTATAGTACATGCTTTTTCGCTCCTCAGCAAGTAGTAAGAACAGATGTTCTTCTACAAACAGCGAGAAAACAGCCAGAAAATGCACGTTTTTGTGCAGCAACCTCAAAAAATAAGCAAAAAAGCGGGAAGTCCCATCAGAACTTACCCGTCCTGGAGCAACCGGCTTCGAACCGGCGCAGATCAAACGGCGCTTCGCGCCCAAGAGCCCGCTGGTTCTTTGCGACAAAAGAACAAAAAAACACAGAGTATCGAAAACCGATACCCTGTGTTGGTCCGAGTGACTAGATTCGAACCAGTGGCTTGCCGACTGCGTTCGGCAAGCCGGCGGCGGATAGAACGGCGCTTCGCACCCAAGAGCCCGCTGGTTCTTTGCGGCAAAAGAACGAAAAAACACAGAGTATCGAAAACCGATACTCTGCGTTGGTCCGAGTGACTAGATTCGAACTAGCGGCCTCTTGAACCCCATTCAAGCGCGATACCAAACTTCGCCACACCCGGAAATGAACTGTATTTCTTTCAGCCCACATATAGTAGCATATTGCGGCGGGTTTTGCAAGTGCTTTTTTTGAAAATTATGAAATTTTTGCGGCGTGCCTGCTCCCCTTCCGCGCGCGCCTGTCACGAACGCTCCAGAAAGTCCTTCAAAAACCGCACCAGATCCATTCGCGTGCCCACGCCGCAGGTCTTTTCCATCTTGCGGATGCGGTACTTGACGGCGGTTTCGGAGATGAAGCTCTTTTCTGTCATCTGCGCATAGGAATCCCCACTTAAAAGCTGCTGAATGAGCGCCATGTCAATTTCGTCACACTGCTGGAACAGCGTCTCCAGCCGCGCAAGATTGGAGATTTCCGGGTCCTTAAAAAGCGGTTTTCCAGCACGGGCTCGGCTGCCTCGTCTTCGGCGGATACCGGCAGCGGACGGTTCTCCGTCGTTTCCCGGATGTTGAGCTGGCAGTGCAGCTGGATGTTGACGGTCGAAATGCTGGGGTTTTTCTCGATCAGCGAGCTGATGGAAAGCGCCGCCCGCCCGAACTCCTCATAGCCGTCGGAAATCGACGTGATCGACGGGCGCATGAGCTGCGAGAGCGCCATATTGCCGTAGCTGATCAGGTAGAGCTTCTCCGGAATCGGATAGCCGTCCTGCTGGAGCCGGCGCGCGAAACGCTGCTCGGTCACGTCTTCACTGCCTGCGAGGGCGGCGAACACGCAATTGCCGACCAGTATATGTACTCCTTCTTCCAGCAGGGCATGCAGGCGGAAGCAGCCGGCGATTTCGAGACCGCACTTTCCGTCTTCCGCCAGGCTCTGACGCTCCCGGCGACGCTCGGCGCGGGCATCTGGAACCGATGCAAATATGTGCCGTATCAGTATCAGATTGCGGTCTGCCTCGAAAAACTCGGCAAGAAGGCGGAGGCAGACGAAATTTTCCGCACGATTCTCGATATCGAGATTGAATTCTTCAGCAAGATGCACCTGCGGGAGCTTCCCTGGTATCAGGCGCTCTCGGCAGAGCACCTGGGTCTGCAGCAGAAGGCGTGGAACCTGATGGGCAAGGCAAAGCGCATCTGGACCGCGGAGCTTGACAAGGTCGACAACGGCTTCTTTGCGACAACGCCGTTCTTCATCTCCTTCGCCCAGCCGGCAAGCGAGCTGCGCAAGGCATATTACGGCTACCTTCTCGGTCTCGTCAGTCTCTACGAAAGCGAAAACGAGCAGGCTGCAGAATGGTTCCGCGGGCTTGCCCTTCGCAAGCTGATGCGCTTTACCGAAGCCGAGCAGGTGCTGCAGGAGATCGAGGCGGCAAAGAAGCTCAGCCCCAACGATTTCCGTATCTACGCCTTCGAGCAGATCAAAGATACGTTCTGATCAGCGCTTTTAGATAAAGAAAGAGGAAAACCGCCCGCTGCATCACATCATGTGCTGCAGCGGGCGGTTTTTATAGTTATTGCAGCGAATAGGTCACGCCGTCGACCGTAATGGAAGAGAGCTCATTTAAATCAACCAGCCGGGAAAACAGCCAGCTGGACTTTATTTCGCTGTCCTCTTCGCCTCCGCCCGTGCCGGAATGACCGAGAGAACCATACGTGCCGTAAGGTGTCGACTCATTTCCCGGATTGGTCAGAGAAAAGTTTGTCCCATCGTTCAGTGTGAGGGAAATCGTCGTCTCGTTGCGCCCCATTTCCCCGCTGCCGTCCAGCCGGAAGGAAATGGGCGTAATGGTTGCCGTATCCCAATGATAGGTTTTTCCATCGTAGACGGACTCGTTCAGCGGGACGACAAGCTCTGTCTGAAGCTGCTCCGGAGCGGGAACTTCAAAGAGATAGGCATTCTCCCCGTGAAAGCTCATGTCGAACAAAATCAGGTCGCCGGGTTCAAATTCTCCGCCTAGATTGCAAAGAAGCGCATAAGCCGTGTTTCCGTCTACCTCGATGATGTCCATGCCCATACCGCCGTTTTTCCATTCGCGTTCGCGTCCTTCGCCGGAATTGTTGCTTGCCAAGACAAGCAGCATCCCGCCGTCCTCTTTTTCTTCCAAACTGGCGTCCGGCAGCGCGGCAAGTTCTGCCGCTGCGTCGTCCGTTTTTGCCTCAATGCGCATGATAGCGTACAACGTATCTTTGGATACCAGCATGGATTCCAGCGTGAAAACAAAATCGTCCGTCTGCGCGGATACGCCGGTTTCTGCAATCTGCGCCTGATCCGGTACCTGCATGGTACCCTCGGCAAGCATCGCCTGCTCGGCTTCGGTATAGGTTGGATAAGTTATGTCAACTTGCGTTTCCGCATCGTAGCTTGCAACGCTTTCTTTGACCAGCGCGGCGGAGGATCCGAACAGCTGGTCGAACCAGCCGAGAGAATACGCGGCAACCACGCTGACGCAGAGCAACGCGGCAAGAGCTGCCGCAAGCAGAAGTCTCCGAACAGATTTCTGCGGTTTGCGTGCTTTACCCGTGGTATTCAGCTTTGCCATCGTCCTTTTCAGAAGCCGCTCTGTTTCGCTGTCCTCCAACGGAGGAAGCGAATACTCTTGTTCCGGCGCATAGCGCATCAGTTCATCCCACGTCGTCTTCACAGATCATACCTCCCTTTTTGAGCTGCTTTCGCAGTGTCTGCCGTCCGCGCATCAGGCGCGAACGGACGGTTGCGGCGTTCAGATGCAGCTGCTCTGCGATCTGCCCGGTTGTCTGCGACAGATCATAAAACCGATAGAAAATCTCACGGTCCTCCTCTGCCAGACAGGAAAGTGCCTGCCGGATTGCTTCGCAGCGCTGGCTTTCATACATTTGCTCCCAAAGCCGGTCGAGCGAGATAAGCGCGTCGTCTTCCAGCGGAACAAAGACCTTCTTCCTGCGCATTGCCTCCACTGTTTTATTGCGGGCAACCGCGCCCAGCCAGGGGCTTATCTGCCCGGATGTAATGTCCCTTGCTCCGTGCCACAGACTCAGAAAGACGTCAGACGCAATTTCCTCATGATCCTCCGGCGTCAGAACGCCGCGGCTGCGATTTCGTATGATGGTCAGAACGTAAGCTCCATACTGCGCAATTGCCTGCTCCAGTGCGTCTGCACTTTGCTTTTGCAAGGAGCGCAGCAAATCGCCGTCCATGTCGCATCCCTCCTTTTGCATTTTATCAGCATGCTGCTGTCTTTCATGTCGTGCGTTTGAGCGTTTCTGTTGCATAGAAAAAGAAAAACTCCTCAAATTCCGAAGAACTTGAGGAGTTGGTGCGCGAGGCGGGACTTGAACCCGCACGTCCGGAGTGGACACTAGAACCTGAATCTAGCGAGTCTGCCAATTCCACCACTCGCGCATTATTTTCTGCTGTCTCGCGACTGCTCCAGTATAGTACCACAAGAGGTGTAGATTGTCAAGCGCTTTTTTCTGCCTTTTTTCGGTTTTGGCTTTTACCATTAGCAGTTTTAATGGTAAACATATCAAACAGGTAATTTACTTATGTCATTTGCGTGCTATAATAGCTGAAGATAAAATAAAACGAAACGCATGAAGGAGATTAACGAACATGAGCAACTGCGCAATTGTGGGTATCAACTGGGGCGACGAGGGCAAGGGTCGTATGGTCGACCTGATCGCCAGAGAATACGACATCGTCTGCCGCTATCAGGGCGGCAACAACGCCGGTCACACCATTGTGAACGAATACGGCAAGTTTGCCCTGCATCTGATTCCGTCCGGCATCTGCCTGCCTGGCGTCGTGAACGTGCTGGGCAACGGCGTCGTCGTCGACATTGAGGACCTCTGGAAGGAAATGTCCGCGCTCAAAGACGCGGGCGTGCCCATCACGCCGGAGAACTTCAAGATTTCTGACCGCGCAACCATCGTCTTCCCCTATCACCGCGCGCTCGACGGTCTGGAAGAGGCTCGCCTCAAGGACAAGAAGTACGGCTCGACCCTGCGCGGCATCGCGCCGGTCTACTCCGACAAATATCAGAAGAAGACCATCATGGTCGGCGAGCTACTGTACCCCGAGTATCTGGAAAAGCGCCTTGCCTCTATCCTCGAATGGAAGAACCTTACGATTCAGAACGTCTACGGCGCAGACCCCTACAAGCTGTCCGATATGCTTGCCTGGTGCAAGGAGTTCGGCGAAAAGCTCGCGCCCTATATCTGCAACACGACAAAGTATATGTACGACGCACAGGCTGCCGGCAAGAATATCATGTTTGAGGCGCAGCTCGGCGCGCTGCGCGACATTGACTTTGGCATCTTCCCCTATACGTCGTCTTCCTCTTCCAACGCCGGTTACGCCTGCGTAGGCGCGGGCATTCCCGGAAGCCACGTTGACCGCACGGTAGGTATTGTGAAGGCGTACTCCACCTGCGTCGGCGAAGGTCCGTTCACGGCGGAATGGTTCGGCGAGGAAGCGGAGAAGCTTCGTGAGGCTGGTGCAGAGTACGGCGCGTCCACAGGTCGTCCCCGCCGCGTCGGTCCCATCGACATCGTTGCCACCCGCTACGGCTGCCAGATCCAGGGCGCAACCGAGGTTGCGCTCACAAAGCTCGATGTCCTTTCCTATATGACCGAGATTCCCATCTGCGAGCAGTACGAGGTCGACGGCGAAAAAACCGACGACTTCCCCTTCACCGCCGTCATCGGCAAGGCAAAGCCCGTTATGACCTCTATGCCCGGCTGGAATTGTGACATTTCCGGTGTCCGCAAGTATGAAGATCTGCCCGTCGAGGCGCGCAACTATGTTGAGTATATCGAAAAGCAGATCGGCTGCCATATCAGCTATGTCTCCGTCGGTGCAAAGCGCGACGAAATCATCTACCGCTAAGGAGAAACCAGCATGAAACCCACCTATGAAAGTCCGCTGGCATCTCGCTATGCCTCGCGCTACATGCTGCACCTGTTCTCGCCGGACAGCCGGTTTGAGACGTGGAGAAAGCTCTGGGTGGCTCTGGCGCGCGCGGAGCACGAGCTGGGGCTGCCGGTCACGCAGGCGCAGGTCGACGAGCTGGCAGCGCACATCAGCCCGATTGACTACGATATCGTATCGAAAAAGGAAAAGGAAATCCGCCACGATGTGATGGCGCACATCTATGCCTACGGTGTGGACGCGCCCGGTGCAAAGGGCATCATCCATCTGGGCGCGACGAGCTGCTATGTGACCGACAACGCCGACCTGATCCTGTACCGCGACGGGCTTCGCTATCTTGAGGGGCAATTGGAAGCCGCGATGCAGAATCTGTGCGACTTCGCAGACCGCTATGCCGCCCTGCCCTGCCTCGGCTATACGCACTATCAGCCCGCGCAGCTGGTGACCGTCGGCAAGCGTGCGACGCTCTGGCTGCAGGACCTGATGCTGGATCTGGAGGAGCTGCGCGACGTCCTTTCTGCCATCCGTTTTCTCGGCTGCCGCGGCACGACAGGCACCGAAGCAAGCTTCCTGTCGCTGTTTGAAGGCGACAGCGCGAAGATTGACGAGATGAACCGGAAATTAGCCGCAAGCTTCGGCTTTGATCGGCTCTATGATGTGTGCGGGCAGACCTACCCCCGAAAGCTGGACAGCCGGATTCTGAACGCCCTGTCGTCGATTGCCCAGAGCTGCTGCCGGTTTGCCAACGACATCCGGCTGCTGCAGCACGACCGGCAGGTCGAAGAGCCGTTTGAAGAAAGCCAGGTCGGTTCTTCCGCCATGCCCTACAAGCGCAACCCCATGCGCTGCGAGCGCATCTGTTCGTTGTCCCGCTATATCATGGCAGACGCGATGAACGCGCCCATGACCGCGTCGACGCAGTGGCTCGAGCGCACGCTTGACGATTCGGCAAACCGCCGCATTTCGCTTCCCGAGGCATTTCTCGCCTGCGACGGCATTCTGCGGCTGATGCAGAACGTAACGAAGGGGCTGCATGTGAACGAAAAGATCGTCGCCCGGTTTGTTTCGGAGTACCTGCCGTTCATCGCAACGGAGAACCTTCTGATGGCTGCCGTCAAGCACGGCGGCGACCGCCAGCAGGTCCACGAGATCATCCGTAAAGCCTCCATGGAGGCGACCGCGCAGATGAAAAAGGGCGAGCGCTGGGATCTCATTGCAGCCCTTGCTGCCGAGCCTGCCTTCGGCATGACGGAAGCGGAAATCAAGTCTCACATGGACCCGGCAAATTATATCGGGCGCTGCCCCGAGCAGGTGCATGCGTTTACAAAAAAGTGCCGCGCCCTGTGCAGCAGTGCCGCCGTCTGCGCCGAGGAAATCTCGCTTTAAATCAGTTCTTGACAGTATCCCGGTTTTCCTGTAACATATAGTTTGCTGTTTACGGGAGAATGAGAAATTGCGGCTCCCGTCCTGTTGGACGGGAGCTTTTTCTGCGCGTTTGAGGCGCGTGGTTTTACGGATGGAAAGGAAGAAAAGACGGTCCATGGAACAGGTACGGACGGAAAACAAAATGGGTACGATGCCCATCGGAAAGCTGCTGGCAAACATGGCAATTCCCATGATGGTTTCGATGCTGGTACAGGCGTTTTACAACGTGGTCGACAGCGTCTACGTCTCGCAGCTGAACGAAAATGCGCTGAGCGCCATCTCGCTGGCATTTCCGCTGCAGAACCTGATGATCGCCTTCGGAAGCGGCACGGCGGTGGGTACGAATGCGCTGTTATCGCGCGCGCTGGGTGCAAAGCGGCATGATCTGGTCGACCGCGCGGCAAACACGTCGATCTTCCTGATGTTCTGCAACTTTGCCGTCTTCTGTGTGCTGGGGCTGACGCTCTCAAGATCCTTCTTCCTGGCGCAGACGGATGTTTCGCAGATTGTGGAATACGGCACAAGCTACACCTCTATTTGTCTCGGCGCGTCCATCGGCATTTTCGCGCAGTTCTGCTTCGAGCGGCTGCTGCAGTCGACGGGGCGGACGAAGCTTGCGATGTACACACAGATCACCGGCGCGGTGATCAATATCATTCTGGACCCGATCCTGATTTTCGGCCGGCTCGGTTTTCCGCGCATGGAGGTTGCCGGCGCGGCGCTTGCCACGGTCATCGGTCAGATTGTCGCGGCGATTCTGGCAATTTGGATGAACCTCAAATATAACCCAGACGTCCGCATTCGCCCGAGCCATATCCGCTTCCACTGGGACACGGTGAAGGAAATCTACCGCGTGGGCATTCCGTCGATCGTCATGATGTCCATCAGCTCGGTGATGAACTTCGGACTCAACCAAATCCTCATTGCCTTCTCCACGACGGCGACCGCCGTCTTCGGCGTCTATTTCAAGCTCCAGAGCTTTATCTTCATGCCGGTGTTCGGTCTGAATAACGGTATGGTGCCGATCATTTCCTATAACTACGGCGCGAGAAAGCCGGAGCGCGTCAAAAAGACCATCCGCCTTTCCATTACCGCTGCCATCTGCCTGATGCTGATCGGTCTGGCGCTCTTCGAGCTGATTCCGGGAACGCTTCTGACGCTCTTCAATGCCACCGACCATATGCGCCAGATCGGCATTCCCGCCTTCCGGATTATCGCGATTCACTTCCTGTTCGCAGGCTTCTGCATTGTCTCCGGCTCCGTGTTCCAGGCCATCGGCAATCCGCTGCACGCGCTGATTAACTCCGTGTGCCGTCAGCTCGTGGTGCTGCTGCCGGCGGCTTGGCTGCTGGCGCAGACGGGAAAGCTGGAAATGGTGTGGTTCTGTTTCCCGATTGCGGAGATCTTCTCGTTTACACTCAGCGCCATCTTCCTGCGCAAAACGCTCCAAACCGCGCATGCACGCATGCTGGCGGACGACGCAGATTGAATACCAATACCGGCTGCCGCTCATTTGTCTGGAGCGGCAGCCGTTTTTTCTGAAAATTTTTTTGAAAAAACTGCAACGCATCGCGCCTTCGTCCCGTCTTATCAGACAGAACAACCTTTCAGGAGGAAGTATTATGCGTTATCTGTTTCCGATTCTGCTGCTTGCCGCGAGCGTGCTGCTTTGCATCTGCGCTGCACCGAGCGTCGTCTCGACCCTCTACCCTGCCGCAAGCGTCAGCGGCGCAATCACCCTGCCGGGCACTATGCTTCCGTAACTCAAACGTTCCATTTTCTGGTCTTGAGTTTTCCTTTGAGACATGATAAACTAACCACTAGCGCGTCTTCCGGCGCGCAGCATATTTGTTTTCAAAGGAGCAGGTTATGAAAAAGAAGCTGACGGTTCAGGAATACGTCGTTGTCGCGAGCATGCTCTTCGGGCTGTTTTTCGGCGCGGGAAATCTGATCTTTCCGGTCCACATGGGACAGATGGCAGGAAGCCAGCTGGTTCCTGCGACGCTTGGCTTTCTGATTACCGGCGTCGGTCTGCCGCTTCTGAGCGTTGCCGCGCTCGGCATCAGCAAAAGCGAGGGGCTGTTTGATCTGAGCCGCAAGGTGAGCCGTCCCTACGCCTACTTCTTTACCTGTCTTCTCTATCTGACCATCGGTCCGTTTTTCGCCATTCCCCGCTGCGCGACGACCGCCTTCACCGTCGGTATCGAGCAGGCAGTGCCGCAGGCGGCAGAGCAGCTGCGGCTGTGGCTGCTGGTTTTTTCAGCCGTGTTCTTTGCTGCAGCGCTTCTGTTTTCGCTCTTCCCCGGCAAAATTCTGACGTGGGTCGGTAAGATTCTCAATCCGTTTTTCCTGCTGTTTCTCGGCATTCTGATTGTCGTCGCGCTGGTGAAGCCGTCGGCGGCGATCTCGGCAGTTGCACCCGAGGGTGCCTATGCCTCTCAGGCGTTCTCCACGGGCTTTCTGGAGGGCTACAACACAATGGACGTACTGGCAGGTCTTGCCTTCGGCATCATCGTGGTGCAGGTCATCCGGAAGCTGGGCGTGACGGACGCGGATGCAGTCGCATCGAGTACGGTCAAGGCTGGCGTGTTCAGCAGTCTTCTGATGGCGCTCATTTATCTTGCTGTAACCGTCGTCGGCGCGCAGTCGAGAGGGCTTTTTGAAACGAGTGAAAACGGCGGCATCGCGCTGGCGCAGATTGCCCGACATTATCTCGGCAGTGCGGGTCTTGTGATTCTGGCGGCAACGGTGACGCTGGCTTGCCTCAAAACGTCGGTAGGTCTGATCACGAGCTGTGCGGAGACCTTCTGCGGTATGTTCCCGAAGGGTCCCGGATACCGCGCCTGGGCGGTTTTGTTCACGCTGATTTCCTTTGCGCTTTCCAACTTCGGACTCAGCACGATCATCTCCTACTCCGTGCCGGTTCTGATGTTCCTGTACCCGCTTGCCATCGCGCTGGTGCTGCTGGCGCTGTTCGGAAGATTCTATCGGCACGACCGCGCGGTTTATATCAGCGTCATCGTCTGTACGCTGCTGGCGGCGCTTTATGATCTCATCTGCGCGCTGCCGGAAGGTCTGCATGACGCGCTGCACGCAGATGCGGTCCAGGCATTCGGTCTTCGCGTGCTGCCGTTTGCCGGCGCGGGGCTCGGCTGGATTTGCCCGCTGGCGCTCGGGTTTGTCATCGGGCTTGCCGTACACCTCATGCAAAAATTCAGGACAAAATAAAGAAACAACGGCCGTAAGCAGTTTGCTTACGACCGTTGTTCGTTTCTTCTCAAAGCTCGTTCGGAAATAGCTTTTCGATTGCCGCTTCCGCCGCTGCCTGCTCGGCGCGCTTTTTGCTGCTGCCGCTGCCCTGACCAACGGGGCTGCCGTTGAGCAAAACCTCAACGGTGAAGTGCTTGTCATGGTCCGGACCGGACTCTCCAATCAGCTCATAGTGAAGCAGCTGATCTTTTTTGCGCTGGACCAGTTCCTGCAGCGCCGTCTTATAATCGAAGTTCCGCGGGCGTCCCACCGGAATATCGCTCAGAATCAGCCGGTCGATAATTCCCTTCGCCGCCTCGAAGCCGCCGTCCATATAGCTTGCGGCAATGACGGATTCCATTGCGTCCGAGACGATCGAGTCGCGCTTTCTGCCGCCGCCATGGTCCTCGCCGTGACCAAGCAGCAGAAAATCGCCCAGATGGATTGTCCCTGCTGCCTTTGCCAGATTCGTCTCACAGACCAGATCTGCGCGGATTCTGGTCAGCTCTCCTTCCGGTTTCTCGGGAAAGCGCCGGTAGAGATAATCGGCAACGACAAAGCCCAGAATCGAGTCACCCAGAAACTCCAGCCGCTCGTTGTCCGGCAATCCGCGCTCGCGGTTTTCGTTGGCATACGAGCTGTGCGTCAGTGCGTTTTCCAGCAGCTTTCTGTTCTGAAAAATATATCCCAGACCCTCTTCAAGATTTCTGTACATGCTCCAACTCCTTCGGAACCATCATCTGTTCCACATTCGCGCGGATATCGTCGGTAAAGCCGCTCGAAACCGCCTGCGCCGCCTGCCGGATGGCACTGTGAATCGCAACCGCATCCGACGAGCCGTGCGCCTTAATCACCGGCTTTGTCAGACCGATCAGCACCGTGCCGCCTGTCTGCCGGTAGTCCAGCTTGCTTTTGAATTCCTTGATGCCCGACATGCACATCGCGGCAGCGAGCTTTGTAAAGATGTTCTTTTTGAACAGGTCCTTCAGCATGCCCGACATGAAAAGTGCCGTTCCCTCAATGCCCTTGAGAAGGACATTGCCGGAAAAACCGTCGGACACAACCACGTCTGCCTCGCCCAGCGGTACCCCGCGCGCTTCAATATTCCCAATAAAGTTTACATAACCTGCATCTGCTGCCTTCTGCAGCAGCGCATAGGCATCTTTTTGCAGCTGCGTGCCCTTCGAGTCCTCTGCGCCAATGTTGAGAAGCGCCACACGGGGATTTGAAATTCCCAGCATCTTCTTTGCGTAATACGATCCCATGAACGCGAATTGCAGCAGAAATTCCGGCGTACATTCTGCCGTCGCGCCGCAGTCGATCAGCACCGCGCCGCCCGTTTTGGTCGGCAGAACCGGACCCATCGCCGCGCGGCGCACGCCCTTGATGCGCTTGACAATCAGCGTTGCTGCCGTCAATAGTGCGCCCGTAGAGCCTGCGGAGACGAATGCATCTCCCCCGCCGTCTTTGAGCATTTGAAGCCCGACGAGCATCGAGGAATTTTTCCGCGTCTTGATCACTGCCGCCGGGTCGTCGTGCATATCGACCACATCGTCAGCATTTGCAATCTCTACGCCTGCCGGAAGCGTTTCAATGCCGTGGTTTTTGAGGCACTGCAAAATAGCCTCGCCACGCCCAACCAGCACAACGTCCAGCTTTTCTTCCTTTGCCGCCTCAATCGCACCCAGCGCGATCGCGTCGGGGGCGTTGTCGCCGCCCATGACGTCTACAATAATCCGCATCCGGTCTCCTCCTTCGGTTAAACGTTGTGTTCGCGCACCATCTGATCAATGATGGCAAGCGAGCGCTCGGCAATTGCCAGGTTCTTGTTTGCTTTGCCCTTGACCTTGTAGCCAAGCGGCGTCATGATGCCGAAATTGACATTCATCGGCTGGAAATTGCCGATGCTGGTATCGCTGATGTACTGAGACAACGCGCCGATGGCAGTTTCCTTCGGGAAATCCGGAATCGGTGCTCCACCCAGTTTTGCAGCCATGCTGACAGCTGCCAGATAGCCGGACGCGGTGGATTCCACATAGCCCTCGACGCCCGTCATCTGCCCGGCAAAGGCGACAAGCGGATTGCGCCGGTCGGCATAGTACCGGTCGAGAAGGCGCGGGCTGTCCAAAAACGTATTGCGGTGCATCACGCCGTAGCGCACAAACTCCGCGTCATGCAATGCCGGAATCATCGAAAACACACGCTTCTGCTCGGGGAATTTCAGATGCGTCTGAAAGCCGACAAGGTTATAGACGGACCCCAGCGCGTTGTCCTTTCTCAGCTGCACAACCGCATACGGTTCTTTTCCCGTCTTCGGGTCCTTGAGACCCACCGGCTTCATCGGACCGTAGCGGAGCGTATCTTCGCCCCGGCGCGCCATAACCTCGACCGGCATGCAGCCTTCAAAGACGTGCTTGTCCTCAAAGCCGTGAACCGGCGCTTCCTCCGCGGTTTTCAGCGCTTCGACAAAGGCGATGTACTCGTCCTTCTCCATTGCGCAGTTAACATAATCCGCATCTCCCCGGTCATAGCGCGAAGCAAACCATGCTTTACTCATATCGATGGAATCGAAGGTAATGAGCGGCGCGGCAGCGTCGAAAAAGCTCATATACTTCTGACCGCCGAAGTATGCCTGGATTGCTGCGCTCATGGCGTCGCTGGTCAGCGGTCCCGTAGCGATAATCACCGGTCCCTCCGGCACCTGCGTAATTTCCTCTTCCACGACCGTAATGTTCGGGTGATTGCGGATTTTCTGCGTCACAAGCCCGGAAAAACCATACCGGTCGACGGCAAGCGCGCCGCCTGCTTCTACCCGGTTCGCCTCCGCGCAGGAAAGAATCAGACTTCCGAGCCTGCGCAGCTCCTCTTTCAAAAGCCCGACCGCGTTTTCCAGCCTGTCGCCGCGCAAAGAGTTCGAGCAGACCAGCTCCGCAAAATCCGGGCTGTGGTGCGCAGGCGACATTTTGGACGGCTTCATCTCACAAAGCCGGACCGCAAACCCGCGCTCTGCCAGCTGCCACGCAGCCTCAGAGCCTGCAAGCCCCGCACCGATTACTGTTACCATCATGTTGCGTCTTCCTTCTTCTTCCGGCGCGATGCGCTCTTTTTGGGTGCTTCGCCTGCATCTTCTGCCGCTGTATTTTTCGCCTTTTTTGCTGCGGTCTTTTTGGTCGCTGCCGTTTTTGCGCTCGCTGTTTTCTTCGCAGCAGGCTTTTTTGCAGCGGTCTTCTTCGCCGCCGGCTTTTTTGCCGTCTTGGGAACTTCCGCTTCTGCTGCCGCAGGCTCGGGCGGAAGATTTGCCTCGTCCGCCGCCTGCTCTGCGTTTTCCGCAGCCGCAGGCTTTTTGCGGTAGCCGCGCTTTTCCTCGGGGAGGAAGTTCTTACAGTCGGGGTTGATGCAGAAGGGTTTCATCGCGCCTCTGCCGGAGCGCTTGAACATGGTCTGCCCGCATTCCGGGCAGTCGTTCTCGGTTGGCACGTCCCACGTCATAAAGCCGCACTCCGCGCCCCGTTCGCAGGCATAGTAGGCATAGCCGCGCTTGCTCTTGCGCTTGAGAATCGTACTGCCGCAGCGCGGGCATCTGCCCGGCATGCGCTCGACGATGGGCTTTGTAAACTTGCATTCGGGATAGCCCGGACAGGCGAGGAATTTTCCGAATCTGCCGGACTTGACGACCAGATTGCGCCCGCAAAGGTCGCACGTTTCCTCCGTCACCTCGTCGGGGACCTTGAGCCTCGTGTCCTTGAGCGCCTCTTCGGCGTCCTCCATCTCCTGATGGAAGCCCTTGTAGAACTCTTCGAGGACCCGTTTCCAGTAAATTTTACCCTCTTCAACCTCGTCGAGCTCGGCTTCCATGCCGGCAGTAAACTCAACGTTGATAATATTCTGGAAATGCTCCATCATCAGCCCGTTCACGACCTCGCCGAGCGGCGTGGGAGACAGGCGTTTTTCGATCTTCTGGACGTATTCACGGTCCTGAATGGTCGAGACAATCGTCGCATACGTCGACGGGCGACCAACGCCCTTTTCCTCCATCGCGCGCACCAGCGTCGCTTCGGTGTAGCGCGCGGGCGGCTGCGTGAAATGCTGCTGCGGGTCGGTGGAAAGAAGCATCAAAGCCTCTCCCTCGGAAAGATCGGGCAGCGGAGAGCCGATTGCCTCCTGCTCGTCGTCCTTTCCCTCTTCGTAAATCGCGGTAAAGCCCGCGAAGGCGACTGACTGATGTGTCGCCCGGAAAATCTGATTTTCGCAGGTCGCTTCGATCGCAGTCACATCATAGACGGCATTTTCCATCTGCGAGGCGATGAACCGGTTCCAGATCAGCTTGTAAAGCCGGTACTGGTCCTTCGTCAGATCGTGCTCGACCAGCTCCGGATAGAGCGCGACGTTGCTCGGGCGGATTGCCTCGTGTCCGTCCTGCGCGTTTGCCTTGGGCTTGTAGCGCCGGGGCTGACCGGGGTAGTATTTTTCGCCGTAGCGGCTGCGGATGACTTCTCCCGCAGCGGCAAGGGCTTCTTCGGAAATACGAAGCGAGTCCGTTCTCATATAGGTGATGAGACCCACGGAGCCTTCTTCCCGCAGCTCGACGCCTTCATAGAGCTGCTGGGCAAGCATCATCGTGCGCTTCGGGGTCAGATTCAGCTTTCTCGACGCCTCCTGCTGCAGACTCGAGGTGATAAACGGCGGCGCGGGATTTTTCCGGCGCTGGGTCTTCTTGACGCTGCCGACGGTAAAGGGTTTTCCCGCGATCTGCGAGAGAACCTGATCCACATCCTCACGACTGCCGAGATCATTTTTCTTCGGGTTGCCGTAATAGCGCGCGGTAAAGCCGCCGGGCTTTCCCACACGGTCGAGCTGCGCGTCAATGGTCCAGTATTCCTGCGGCTGGAAGGCGCGGATCTCATTTTCGCGGTCGACGACCATGCGCGTCGCGACCGACTGCACACGACCGGCGGAAAGACCACGCCGGATCTTTTTCCAGAGCAGCGGGCTTAACTGATAGCCGACGATGCGGTCGAGCACGCGCCGCGCCTGCTGCGCGTCGACCAGATTCTGATCGATGGCTCGGGGTGCGGCGATGGCGTTTCGCACGACGTCCTTCGTGATTTCGTTGAACGTGACGCGGTAGGTCTTATCGTCCGGAATATCCAGCAGATACTTCAGGTGCCACGAAATTGCCTCTCCCTCGCGGTCCGGGTCGGTTGCGAGAAAGACGTTCGCACTTTTTGCTGCGGCGGATTGCAAATCCTTGATGATATCTTCTTTTCCCTTGATGGGATAGTATTCCGGTTCAAAGTCGTGTTCAATGTCCACGCTCATGGTGCTCTTGCGCAGATCGCGCAGATGCCCCATGCTCGCCTTGACCTGATACTCCGGTCCCAGGTATTTTCCGATTGTCTTTGCCTTCGAAGGCGACTCGACAATTACGAGGTTGGTTTTTGCGTTCGGCATGCGTGCCTCCAATAGTTATTCTTTCTCCGCCAGACAGAAGCGCTTGCCCGGAATCTCCCGGACATAGCCCTTGATCTGCAGCAGCGTCAGCGCTGCGGTGATGCGCGCGGCAGGAATGCCGCTGGCGGCGATGAGCTGATCGATATGCTTTTCTCCATCTGTCAGCTGCATGACAGTAGCTTTCTCGTCGGGAGATAACGAATCCAAAATTTCCTGTACGTCAATATAAGCCCTGTTTTCCCGCTTGTCAATGACTTTTGTGTCGGAAACGCTGGCAGGCGGCGCTTTTTTCTCCGGTTTTTTCATGCGCGGCGGGAGCTTTTCGCCCGTCTGCACTGCCTTTTTCTGCTGTGCGGGCGTCAGCTGCATGGGAATTGCTTTTGGCTGATGGGAGACAAGGTCCGGGTACAGATGAACATACTCCTTCATGATATCCCATCCGTCTTCAACGACAATCGCACCCTCGCGCAGAAGCTGGATATTGCCCTCGCACGTCGCCGTGCCGACATTACCGGGCACGGTAAAGACGTCTCTTCCCTGCTCTAACGCGCGGTTTGCCGTAATCAGTGCGCCCGAGCGCTTCGGCGCTTCCACGACCACAACGCCGAGGGAAAGCGCGCTGATAATCCGGTTGCGCACCGGGAAATGCGAGCCGAGCGCCGGCGTCTGCGGCGGATATTCGCTGATGAGGCAGCCGTGGAACGCGATATCCTCGAAAAGCGTCCGGTTGCTCGCCGGATAGACCACGTCCACACCGCCGCCGAGGACCGCAATCACCGGACGGTTCGCGCTCAGCGCGCCCGTCAGGCACATCGTATCAATGCCCTCCGCACCGCCGGAAACGACCATGCCGCCGCACTTTGCCACCTGATAGCCCAGACGCTTTGCCTGCATGAGACCGTAGGCGGATGCTTTTCTCGTGCCGACCATGGCAATGACGGGCGAGGTATCGATTGCCGGGAAGACGCCCTTGTAGTAAAGCACGATGGGCGGATCGTCAATCGTGCGCAACCGCGCCGGATACTGCGCGTCCTGAATGGTCATAACGTGGATATTTTTCTGATAGCACTGCTGCAGAATCACCTCTGCGCCGGTAAGAGACTTATCCAGAAGACTCGGCGGAACCGACGCATCCGAGCCGCGTTTGAGCGCCTCCTCGTCCGCCTGATAGATTGCCACGGCAGAGCCGAAGCGCGAAAGCAGCGCGATCGCCTGCGCGCCGGAAACGTTCTGTCTTGTGCTGAGCCAGATCCAGTACTTGAGCATCCGTCTATCCTCCGTATTCTCCGTTTTTCATCTGCCACATGACAATTGCCGCCGCAATCGCCGCATTTAAAGACTCGCAGTGTGCCTGCATGGGAATGATGACGCTTTGTGCCGCAGCTTCCAGAAGCGACTGCCGCACGCCCTGCCCCTCGCTGCCGATGACGGCGACGGCATTGCGGAAATCGGCGCCGCGGATATCGACTGCGCGGTCATTGAGCGCTGCAACGGTTAACATAAGATTCTTTTCTGCGCACTGCGCCACCACCTCCGCCTCGGTGATCGCGGGAATGTCCATGCGGAACACCGCGCCCATCGACGCGCGCACGGTCTTGAAACTGTAGGGATCGGCGCAGCCGTCGAGCAATGCGATCGGAACGCCGAGCGCATCTGCGGTCCGCAGTATGGTTCCGAGGTTCCCGGGGTCCTGAATGCCGTCGAGCAGCAGCGTTCTGGCGGTCAGATCTGCCTGCTGCCGTTCGGGCAGTCTGCACAGGAAAATCGCGCCCTGCGGCGTGTCGACGGTTGAGATGCTTTTGAACACATCCTCCGGCACCGTGACGACGCGCACCTGTTCCGGAAGTTTACATAATCTTAAACCCTCGCGGCAGACGACCGTGTGAAGCCCCGGATACCATTTTGCCGCTTCCTCCAGAAGCTTTGTCCCCTCGGCGGCAAATTCGCCGGACGCTTTGCGGTAGCTCCGCGAAGCCTGCAGCTTTCGGATATGGACCAGCAGTGGATTCTGCCGGCTTGTGATATGTTCCTGCCTCATGCGCGCAGCTTTGCCAGCTTGTCGTTCGTTCCGAGGACGACCAGCACCGTGTGTTCTTTCAACGCAAGATCCGCACCCGGCGCGACGTCAATTTTCCCGTCGTGACGGATGGCAATGATATTGACGCCGTACTTTGCGCGGATGTTGAGTTCGCGCAGCGTCTTTCCGAACCAGCTTTCCGGCGTCGGAATTTCGGCAATGCCGCAGTCCTTCGACAGCTCGATGAAATCCAGAATGCTTGAGGATGTAATTGCCTGTGCCAGCTTGATGCCGGTCTCGCGCTCAGGAATCACAACGCGGTCCGCGCCGACCTTTTCCAGCGCCTTCTTACGCAGCTCGTCGGTCGCCTTACAGATCACCTGCGGCACGCCGAGGTCCTTGAGATTGAGCGTGGCAATGATGCACGTTGCAAGATCCGAGCCAATGGCAACGACCGCGCAGTCGCAGCTTCTCGCGCCGAGCGAACGAAGCACCTCTTCGTCGCGCACGTCGGCGACCACCGCACAGGTGACCTTGGACTCCATGCGCTGGACCTTGTCAGGATTTGTGTCGATGGCAAGCACCTCGTTTCCCAGCTCATACAGCCGCTCGGCGACGCTGGTGCCAAAGCGTCCCATGCCGATGACAACATACGATTTTTTCATAGTAACCTCTCCTATCCGGCGCTTAACCGATCATAACCTTGGTTTCCGCATACTGCACGCGCTCGCGGGCACGATCGCCCATCATAAAGCCGACGCCGATGGTCATAATGCCGACTCTTCCGAAGAACATAAAGACGATCAGAATGAGCTTGGACGCCGCGCAGAGCGTGCCCGTGATACCGGTAGTCAGTCCTACCGTGCACAGCGCGGAAGTGGTTTCATAAATGGCGTTCAGGAAACTGCACCGGTCGCACACGGTAAGCACCGCAGCGCCGAACAGTGACAGCCCCAGGACCAGCAGCGCAACCGAAACGGCGTTCGAGATATCCTGCTGGGAAATCGAGCGGCGGAACACCGTTACCTGCCGCCTGCCGCGCATCGTACTCACGGCGGACAGAACGACAAGCCCCATCGTCACGGTCTTGACGCCGCCTGCCGTGGACCCGGACGAGCCGCCCACAAACATGAGGATATTCGACAACAGCTTGGACGCCTCTGTCAGCGCATCCTGATTGAAGCTGGCAAAGCCCGCCGTGCGGAGCGTGACCGACTGGAACAGCGCCGCGAGGAGTTTTCCGCCGGTGCTGAACGAGCCAATGGTGCCGGGGTTGTTCCACTCAAGCAGCGCAAACAGCGCGCCTCCTCCGAAAATCAAACCGGCTGTAATAAGCAGAACGAGCCTTGCGTAAACGGAAAGTCTGGAAAAGCGTCTTGTCCGGCGAATTTCGCCCCAGACCGTAAAGCCAAGGCTTCCAATCACGATCAGCGCCATCAGCGTCAGATTGATGACCGGGTCTGTCGCATAGCGCGCAATGCTTCCGCCGTATTCGACGTCTGCCAGAATATCAAAGCCTGCGTTGCAGAATGCGGAAATCGAATGGAACACACCATACCACAGCGCTTTTCCAAATCCGAACTCCGGCAGGAATCGGAAAAACAGGATGAGCGCGCCCGCACCCTCGACACAGAAGGTCCCCAGAATCACATTTCTTACATAACGCACCACGCCGCTCACGGAGCTGATGCCGAGACCCTGCGCTAGCACCATCCGCTGCTTGAGACCGATGCGCCGGCGAAGCGCCAGAAAGAAAATGGTTGAAACGGTCATAAAGCCAAGACCGCCGAGCTGAATCAGCAGGATAATCACGACCTGCCCGAAGGTACTCCAGTAGGTGCCGGTATCCACCTGAATGAGCCCCGTCACGCAGGTTGCCGACGTCGCGGTAAAAAGCGCCGTTAAAAAGCTCGTTGGCTCTCGGGTTTTGGAGCATACCGGCAGACACAAAATTGCTCCGCCTGTCAGCACGAGCGCGAGAAACACCAGCGCGACAATCTGCGGCGGCCGCATCCGACGAAATGGTTTTTGAATCGAGGCGGCAAGCGCCTGCAAGCGTTCAGACAAATGAGAAGCCTCCCACACAGCGCCATACCTGGCGCGCTACATTATAATAAGAATTACGCCGATCTGATGCTTCATTCTACCATTGCAGCATTAGAATATCAAGTCTCCGCGAAAAAAAGCGGAAAAGACACAGCAAAAACCCGGAGACAGGATCTGTCTCCGGGCTTTCTCAGCAGTAGAAGTCCTTGATTTTTTTTGCGCGCGACGGATGGCGCAGCTTGCGGATTGCCTTGTTTTCAATCTGGCGGATACGCTCGCGCGTGACGCCGAAGATCTGACCGACCTCCTCCAGCGTGTGCGTTCTGCCGTCATACATGCCGAAGCGCATCTTGAGCACGTCTGCCTCGCGCTCGGTCAGCGTGCCGAGAATCTCGGCAAGCGCCTCCGCCAGCAGCGCGTTGGATGTTGCGTCGGCAGGTCCCGGCGTATTGTCGTCTTCGACGAACGAGCCGATGGTCGTATCTTCCTCGTCGCCCACGGGCATGTCCAGCGACAGCGTGTCCGCCGCCGTGCGGTTCGCTTCGATGATCTTTTCAATCGGGAGGTTCAGCTCCGCTGCGATTTCCTCAAGCGTCGGCTCTCTGCCGAGCTCCTGCACGAGCTTGCGGTTGCAGCGCGTCGCCTTGTTGATCACCTCTACCATATGCACCGGCACGCGGATGGTACGCGCCTGATCGGCGATAGCGCGGGTGATTGCCTGCCGGATCCACCAGGTTGCATATGTAGAGAATTTGTTTCCCTTTGTATAGTCGAACTTGTCGACCGCACGGATCAAGCCTGTATTGCCTTCCTGAATCAGGTCAAGAATATGAAGCCCGCGTCCGGAGTATTTCTTCGCAATCGACACGACCAGACGAAGGTTTGCCTCCGTCAGCTTGTCCTTCGCTGCCTTGTCGCCCTCGCACACGCGCTTTGCCAGCTCCATCTCCTCGTCTGCCGTCAGAAGCCGGACCTGCCCGATTTCCTTGAGGTACATGCGCACCGGGTCGTCGAGGTTATACTCTGCCGCCAGCTCCACGGGGTCGATCAGCTCTTCCTCTTCGTCTCCCATGGGGATATCGCCCTCGCCCATGCCCATGCCCATGCCGTCGTCGGCGTCGTCGAGACCGATTTCCAGCTCCGGGCTGACAATCTGGATGCCCATTGCGTCGAACGTGTCGTAAATATGTTCAATCTTTTCTACCGGAAGATCCAGCTTCTCAAGCTGTGCGGTCAGCTCCGTCGCCTGAATGCTGCCCTCGCGCTTTGCCTTTGCAATCAGCGCGCTGACGGCTGCCATGGCGTCTTCTGCCGGAACCTTCGTATTCTTTGCATTTGCCATCTATGCTCATCCTCATTCAATGCGGTATCCCGCGCGAAACAAACACTTTTCGCGCAACCAATTCATTATATACCACAAACTGCTTTTTTGACAAGCGGTTTTCGAAAATTTCTGCTCTCTTTTTCTGCTTTTTTCAGGCGCACAAAATCAGGATGCCCCGATTTTCGCGGGGCATTCCGATTTCGGTGTGTTTTGTGTGTACAGCGGTCAGATTTCCATGATCACGGGAAGGATCATCGGATTACGCTTGGTGGTCTTGAAAAGATAGCCGGAGAGGTCACTCTTGATGTTCGCCTTCAGCGCGCTCCAGTCGCGTGTGCCGCCGGCAAGGCAGCGGTCAATGGCGTGCGCTGCAATGACGCGCAGCTCTTCCATGAGATTTTCTGATTCTTTGACATAGACAAAGCCGCGCGTGATGATATCGGGACCTGTGATGACGCTGCCGTCTTCACTCGAGAGGTTCACAACTACGACCAGCATGCCGTCCTGCGCCAGATGCTTGCGGTCGCGCAGAACAACACTCCCGACGTCGCCCACGCCCGTACCGTCAACGAGAATCTTACCGGCGGGAACTGTGCCGCCCCATTTGCAGGTTGCCTTCGTCAGCTCGAGCACCTTGCCGATGTCCGAGATGAAGATATTCTTTGCGTCCATGCCGAGCGACTGCGCAAGCCGCGCATGCGCCTGCAGATGGCGCTGCTCGCCGTGGAGCGGAATGAAAAAGCGCGGATGCAGCAGCGCGTGCATGATCTTCAGCTCCTCCTGGCAGGCGTGACCGGAGACGTGCAGACCCTCGAGCTTGTCGTAGATGACCTCCGCCCCCTTGCGGTAGAGCTCGTTGATGATCTTGCTGATGGACTTTTCATTGCCTGGAATGGCGGAGGCGGAGATAATCACGCGGTCGCCCGCCTGAATTTCCACCTGCCGGTGCCCGGAGAACGCCATGCGGTAAAGCGCAGACATGTTTTCGCCCTGCGAGCCGGTCGAGACAATGACAATCTTGTCCTTTGGCAGTGACTTGATGGCGTTGATGTCGACGAGCGTGTTGTTGGGGATTTTGAGATAGCCGAGATCTGTCGAGACCTTCAGGATGTTTTCCATGCTGCGTCCGGTGACGGCAACCTTGCGCCCGTGCTTGTGCGCGACGTTGAGAAGGCTCTGCAGCCGGAAGGCATTGGACGCGAACGTGGTAACGATGATTCTCTGGCGGCAGCCGGAGAACTGACGGTCGAAGCTGTCGGTGACGCTGCGCTCCGAGGGCGTAAAGCCCGGACGCTCGACATTTGTCGAATCGCACAGGAAGGCAAGCACGCCCTCATTGCCGAGCTGACCGAAGCGCGTCAGATCGATCATGCCGTCCTCCGCCATGGCGTCGATTTTGAAGTCGCCGGAGAAGACCAGCGTGCCGACCGGCGTTTTGACCGCAAACGCAACAGCGTCTGCAATTGAATGGTTGACGTGGATAAACTCCACCTGAAAACAGCCGGCTTTGACGACCTCGCCCGCCTCGTGGGTGAAGAGCTTGACCTTGCGCTCCAAATGATGCTCCTCAAGCTTGAGCTTGACAAGCCCGGCAGTGAGCCTCGTGCCGTGGATGGGGCAGTTGAACTGCTGCATGGCATAGGGAATGCCGCCGATGTGGTCCTCATGACCGTGGGTCAGGAACATGCCGCGGATTTTTTCCTGATTCTTGACAAGGTACGTCATGTCCGCAATGACAAGGTCAACGCCGTACATGTCGTCTTCGGGAAAGCCGAGACCGCAGTCGATGATGATGATATCCTTGCCGTATTCCAGAACGGTCATGTTCTTGCCGATTTCGTTGAGTCCACCGAGGGGAATGATCTTTAATTTTTCAGCCAAGTGATAAATACCTCTTTTCAGAATTTTTCAAAATTTCGTTGGAAATGCCCGATTACAGGGGCTGTTTGTGTAAAATTACGCGCAGAAATCGCGCAGCAATGCGGGCGCAGGCAATACCTGTGCCCTTCCCGCCGGGTGCGGGAGACATGATTGGGACGCCGTGCAAACGCCGGATGGACGCACAAAGCCGCGCGGACCGCGCAGCATCTCCAGCCCCGTCTCGCCAGATTTCTGCCGCTGCCGTCTGCGAACGCCGCACTTTCCTGCGCAGCTTCGGCTACCCCAACGCCCCGGGCATACCGCAAACTGCGCCTTACAGCTGTCTGCATCTTGGATTCATTCCGTTCTGTGCCGCCCGGAAAAACGTCCTCCGGATGGGCACACGTTTCATGCTATGGGATAGTATAGCACAGGTCTTTCTAAAAGTATACAAATTTTTTATCAATTTTTTGTCGAAACCGTGAAAATTACGTTTTAAACGCCGCCGCACCCCGCGCCATGCAGGCAGGAAAGTTTGTCCGTGCAACTTGTAAAGACGGGAAAGATTTGCTATAATATAAAAACTTATTTGCACGAGGAGGCGCGGTGCGCATGAACAAGCATGTTTCAAAGCTCTTACAGCCCGGCGTTTTCTGGTATTGCCTGATTCTGCTTGCGTTTGCGGTCGCTGCCGCGCTTCTGGATCAGTATTATCTGGCGACAGGCGAGCTGATTGTGACGGTAATCGCCATGGTCGTCAGCCGACTTCTGTTCATCCGCCGCAGAAACGCTCTCATGCAGTACGTGCAGAGCGCAACAGACGCCGAGGGCATCTCAGTGCACGCCGGTTCTCCGTTTCCGATGGCGGTCATCCGCCTGCCGGAGGGCGAGATCATCTGGGGTAACGAGGGCTTCTACGCCATTACGGGCCTGTCCGACGGCTGCCGGTATCAGACGCTCGAGTCTGTTGTGCCGGGCTTTACCACCGGATGGCTGCGCGAGGGGCGAAACGAGCTTCCGGGCGATCAGCTGATCGGTACGCGCCGCTACCGCATCTACGGAAACTACGTCCGCTCGGAGGACGACGCGACGACGGTGCGCCTGGCAACGATTTTCTTTGCCGATATGACGGAGATGTTCAATGTGCGCGACGAATTTCTGCGCACGCGCCCCATCACCGCGGTCATTCTCATCGATAACTATGACGAGCTGATGAGCAATCTACCGGACTCGACCATCTCGAAGCTGGACGCGCAGATCAACGAGGCCGTCTCCGGCTGGGTCACGGGTCTGCATGCGCTCTGCCGCAAGATCGAGCGCAACCGGTATCTGCTTTTGTTCGAGAGCAAGGACCTTTCCCGGCTTCAGGAGGGCAAGTTCTCGATTCTCGACGCCATCCGCGCCGTGACAAATCCCGCGGGCGTCAATGCAACCATTTCGCTTGGCATCGGCAAGGACGGCAGCTCGTTCGAGGAAAACTATTCGTTTGCCAATCTGTCCATCGAGATGGCGCTTTCGCGCGGCGGCGATCAGGCTGTGATCAAGGACCGCTACAATTTCACCTTCTACGGCGGCAGAACCAAGGAAACCGAACGCCGCACCAGAGTCAAATCGAGAGTCGTCGCAGGTTCCTTGTCCGAACTGATTTCTCAGTCGAGCAAGGTCTTCGTCATGGGCCACAAGATGGCAGACCTGGACGCGCTGGGCGCGGCGGTCGGCATCAGCTGCCTGTGCCGCAAGCGCGGCAAAACCGCGCAGATCGTGATCGATCTGGAGAAAAACGCCTCGCAGAGCCTGCTTGCCGAGCTGAAAGCATCGAACGATTTTTCCGGCGTCTTTGTTTCGTGCGAGGACGCGCTTTTAGAGGCGGACGCGAAGAGTCTTCTGATTGTCGTCGATACGAACCGCCCCGATCAGGTCGAGTCGCGCGCGCTGCTGGAATCGATCCCCCGTGTTGCCGTCATTGACCACCACCGGCGCGCGGCGGATTATATCGAGCAGGTTGTTCTGAATCTGCATGAGCCGTTTGCCTCGTCTGCGTCCGAGCTTGTGACCGAGCTTCTGCAATACGCAGTCGAGCAGCGCGACATCCGCCCGATTGAAGCGCAGGCGCTGCTTGCGGGCATCGTGCTCGATACGAAAAAATTCTCCGTGCGCACCGGCTCTCGCACCTTCGAAGCTGCGGCATTCCTGCGCCGCGTGGGTGCGGACACAGTCGATGTAATGAAGCTGTTCCAGAACGATCTGGACGCAACGATCATCCGCTATCAGATCATTCAGGCTGCGCGGCTCTACCGCAACGAGATTGCCATCGCAGCAGTTGACCATACGGTTCCGCGCACCATTGCCGCGCAGGCGGCAGACGAGCTTCTGAATATCTCCGGCATCATGACCTCCTTCGTCCTCTACCCCGAAAACGGCGTCGTGTTCATGTCGGCGCGTTCCATCGGCTCGTGCAACGTGCAGGTGGTGCTGGAAAAGCTCGGCGGCGGCGGAAACGCGGCGACTGCCGGCGCGCAGATCAAAAACAAAACCGTCCGCGAGGTGCTCGCGGAGCTGGTCGCATCCATCGACCAGTTTTATGAATCGTAAATTATCCGAAAGGAGCTTATAGCTATGAAAGTGATTTTAACGCAGGACGTCCGCGGCAAGGGCAAGCGCGGTCAGATGATTGAGGTATCCGACGGCTACGCCAGAAACTTTCTGCTTCCGAAGAAGCTCGCACAGGAGGCGAATGCCGACAACATCAATACCATGCGCATGAACGATAAGGCGACGCAGGAGCGTCAGGCAAAGGAGCGCGCCGAGGCACTGGAAATCTCCAAGAAGATGAAGGACATGACCGTTGTTGTCATGGCAAAGGGCGGCGGCGCTGGGAAGCTCTTCGGCTCCGTCACGAACGCGGAAATCGCCGAAGCACTGGAAAAGCAGGAGAAAATTACGCTCGACAAGCGCAAGATCGTCGTCGACCCCATCAAGACTGCCGGCGTCTACACCGCCAAGTGCAAGCTCGGCTACGAAATCACCGCCGACCTCAAGGTCGAGGTTCGCGAGCTGTAACTTTACCGTAATTCATATATAGAAACTTATGTAAACCATTCGAGGAGGTGAACATCCATGCCCATGGACGAGCTGCTCAGCCGTCAGGTGCCGCAGTCTCTGGAAGCGGAGCAGTCGGTGCTCGGCTCGATGCTCATTGACGAGCGGTGCGTGCCGGACGTGATTGCGCTTCTGCAGCCGGACGAGTTCTATCTGCAGCAGAACCGCGACATCTACGAGACCATCTACACGATGTTCAACTTCTCGCAGCACATCGACCCCGTCACCGTGCTCGACAAGATGAAAGAGCGCGGGGTCTATGACGAGGCGCATTCCTATGACTACATTTCCCAGCTGCTGCAGATTACGCCAACGGCGGCAAACGTCAGGCAGTACTGTGCAATTGTCCACGATAAGGCGCTCATGCGGAACCTCGGCACAGCGGCGGATGAAATCACCGCCATGGTCCAGGAGGGCGTCGGCACGGCGCAGGAGATGCTCGAGGCGGCGGAAAAAAAGGTCTACAGCCTTCGCAAAGAAAACTCCGGCGACAGCTTACAGCACATCGGAAAGGTCCTTATCAACGTCTACGACCGGCTGGAGGAGCTTGCCGAGTCCGGAAATGAAATTCCGGGGCTTTCGACCGGGCTTCATGATCTGGATAAGAAGATCAACGGCCTGAATAAATCGGACCTTCTGCTCATTGCGGCGCGACCCGGCATGGGCAAAACGTCGATGGCGCTGAACGTGGCGCTCTCGGTCGCGAAAAGCACCAACAAGACCGTCGCATTCTTTTCTTTGGAAATGTCGCGCGAACAGCTGGCAATGCGGCTTTTGTCCAACGAAAGCTTTGTCGACAACCAGAAGCTTGTCACCGGCAAGCTGACAGAGGAGGATTGGAACAAGCTCTCCATCGCCTCGTCCGCGCTCAGCCAGACGGACATCCGTGTGGACGACAACCCGGCAATCACGGTTGCCGAAATGAACGCCAAATGCAGAAGACTCGATAACCTCGGTCTGGTGCTCATCGACTATCTACAGCTCATGACCGCTGCCGCGCCCGGAAAATCGGGCGAAAACCGCGTGACGGTCGTCAGTGAAATTTCAAGAGCGCTCAAGATCATGGCGAAGGAGCTGAATGTTCCGGTTGTGTGCCTGAGCCAGCTTTCGCGTGCAAATGAATCTCGAACCGACAAGCGTCCGATGCTCTCGGACCTCCGCGAATCCGGCGCCATCGAGCAGGACGCGGATTCGGTCATGTTCATCTACCGCGACGACTATTATAACCCCAACACCGAAGAAAAGAACATTGCGGAAATCATCATTGCCAAAAACCGGCACGGCGAAACCGGCACGGTCAAGACGCAATGGATGCCGCAGTACACCACGTTCTCCGATCTGGAGTGGAAGCATGAGGGGTAACATTCTGCGATTCATCCGGGAAAACGAACTGATCAAGCCCGGAAGCACGCTCGTGTGCGCCGTCTCGGGCGGAAAGGACTCGGTGTGCTTGCTGCACGTGATGCGCTCACTTCAAAAAGAGCTCTTCATCACCGTAAAAGCCGCGCACCTCAACCATCAGCTGCGCGGGGAGGAATCCGACCGCGACGAGGCGTTTGTCCGCAATCTTTGCGAAAGCCTTTCCGTTCCGCTCACGGTTTCGCGCGCCGATGTGTTGGCACGCTGCAAGGAAACCGGCGAGAGCGTGGAGGAGGCGGCGCGGGTCCTGCGCTATCGTTTTTTTGCCTCGCTCGAAGGCGTTGTTGCAACGGCACACACACAGGACGACAATCTGGAAACCGTTCTTCTGAACCTCGTCCGAGGCACGGCGCTGCGCGGTCTGTGCGGCATTCCGCCAAAGCGCGGGCAAATCGTCCGCCCGATGCTCTGCGTCTCGCGCGCAGAGGTCGAGCAGTACCTGCTGCAAAACCATCTTGCGCACGTGGAAGACTCTTCGAACGATTCCCGCCTTCCCCTGCGCAACCGTCTGCGGCATGAGGTCCTGCCGCTGCTGCGGCGGGAAAACCCGAACCTTTCCGAAACAGTTTTCCGCATGGACGCCGTTTTGCGGCAGGAGGATTCCTACTTGGAAAAGCAGGCGTCTTCCCTGCTCCAGTCGTGTGCGCTGTCGTCGGGCAGCTGGTCATGCAGCGTTCTGCGCGCCGCACCGCAGGCATTACAGGCGCGCGCGATGCGGCTGCTTCTTGCGCAGCTGAACATTGCAAAGCCTGCGCAGGCGCATGTGGACGCGCTGATGCATCTGATTGCCTCGTCCGGCGGTTCTTCGTCCGTTACTCTTCCCGGCGGAAAAATGCTCCGGCGCAGCTACGACATTCTGTCGATCGCCGCTGACGATCTGCCGCAAACCTTCGAGCCGAAGGCGTTGCTATTGGGCGGCGAGACGGAAATTCCCGAGCTTTCGCTGCGCATTTCGTGCCGGTTCGTAAAAAAATATGAAAAATCGATGCAGAGCCTCTGCACATTTGCATTCAAATATGATACGATAGACGAAATCAAAGCCCTGTGCATCCGCCCGAGACAGGCGGGCGATGAAATTCAGCTTCCCGGTGGAGGCAGGAGCCTCAAAAAGCTTCTGATCGATCGTAAGGTCCCGCGCGATGCGCGCAGTCTCGTTCCGGTCGTTGCCGACCGCGTAGGCGTTCTCCTGGTTTATCCCCTTGCTGTGTCGGTTTCGCGGCAGGCGCAGCCGGGCGATCGCGCCATTCTGATTCACTTTGTGCATGAAAAAGAGTATATACAGAAAGAGGATACGCAATGATTAACAAATTTGACATGCAGCAGGATATTGAACGGGTTCTCGTCTCCGAAGAGGACATCCACGCCCGCATCCGTGAGGTCGGCGCGCAGATTTCCGAGGACTATCGCGGCAAGTGCCCGATTCTGGTCGGCGTTCTCAAGGGCGTGGTGCCGTTCTTTGGCGAGATGTCGCAGGCAATCACCATTCCCGTACAGGAGGATTTCATGTGCGTCACATCCTTTGAAGGCGGCACCGCATCGACCGGCAAGCTGACCTTCCGCAAGGATATCGACCACGACATCGAAGGACGCGACGTTCTGATTCTGGAGGACATCATCGACTCCGGCAGCACGCTCAAGCTGATTGTTGAGCTGTTCCAGGCAAGAAAGCCCGCTTCCATCAAGATCTGCACGCTTCTGGATAAGCCCTCGGGTCGTAAGGTCGATCTGGAGCCGGACTACACCTGCTTCACGATTCCGGCAGCGTTCGTCGTCGGCTTCGGTCTGGATTATGAGGACTACTACCGCAATCTGCCCTACGTCGGCGTTCTGAAGCCGGCGGTCTATCTCGAAAAATAAACCGGAAGGAGACTTTCCTTGTCTCAGCAGTCAAAACCGACGAGTTTTCTCGTCTTGCTTGTGGTGCTGGCAGTAACGCTGCTGCTGGTAAGCAGCCTGCTCACACCAAACACCGCACAAATCCTTCCATACTCAGATGTCCTCGACCTGTTCCGCAATGAAAAGGTCGCTTCGTTCACATTGGAAGGCAGCAATCTTACCATGCAGGTCCGCGGCGATGATGGGGATACTGCCTCTACCGTCACCGCAAAAATCGGCAATACCGAGCAGTTCCGCGAGGATCTGGACGCGCTGATTGCCGATCAGTATGCCGACGGCACGCTCGAAAGCTACAACTATCTGCCTGTTTCCGAGCCGTGGTACCGCGCGGCGGCGCCGTATATCATCGGCGGCGTTGTGCTGATTGCCCTGTTCTTTTTCCTGTCGAGCCGCGCCAACGGCGGACCGAACGGTATGGCAAACTTCACAAAGGCAAACGCCCGCTTCGGCATTCCGACGTCGCAGACCGTCACGTTCCAGGACGTTGCCGGCGCGGACGAGGAAAAAGAGGAACTGGCGCAGATTGTCGATTTTCTGCGCGATCCCAAACGCTACAGCCGCCTGGGCGCGAAAATTCCGAAGGGCGTGCTGCTCGTCGGTCCTCCGGGTACCGGCAAAACGCTTCTGGCGCGCGCTGTTGCAGGAGAAGCCGGCGTATCGTTCCTGTCCATCTCCGGCTCCGACTTTGTTGAGCTCTATGTCGGCGTCGGCGCAAGCCGCGTCAGAGATCTGTTTGAGCAGGCAAAGAAGGTCGCTCCCGCGATCATCTTCATTGACGAAATTGACGCCGTCGGTCGTCGCCGCGGCGCAGGTTTGGGCGGCGGACACGACGAACGCGAGCAGACGCTCAACCAGCTGCTGGTCGAAATGGACGGCTTCAGCAGCAACACAGGTGTCATTGTCATCGCCGCAACCAACCGCAAGGACATCCTCGACCCGGCGCTTCTCAGACCCGGTCGGTTCGACCGGCAGATTTACGTCGGAACGCCCGACTGGCGCGGGCGCGAGGCAATTTTGAAGGTCCACGCAAAGGATAAGCCGCTGGCGGATAACGTCAACCTCGAAGCGCTGGCAAAGGCGACGGCAGGCTTCACGGGTGCGGATCTTGCAAACCTTCTCAACGAAGCGGCGCTGCTTGCCGCCGGAAAAAGCCGCGCAGTCATTACGATGAAGGATCTGGAAGAAGCAATGATCAAGGTTATTGCCGGTCCTGAAAAGCGCAGCCGCGTGGTCTCGCAGTATGAGCGAAAGCTCACTGCATTCCACGAGGCAGGGCACGCCATCGCGATGTACTGTCTGCCGACACAGGACCCAGTCCACATGATCACGATTGTTCCCCGCGGCATGGCAGGCGGCATGACCATTTCGCTGCCGCAGGACGATCAGTCGTTCGTCTCCAAAAGCGAGATGTTTGAGACCATCGTCGGCTTCCTGGGCGGTCGTGTTGCCGAGCAGCTCAAGCTCGACGATATCTCTACCGGCGCGTCCAACGACATTCAGCGCGCCACTGCCATCGCGCGCGACATGGTCTCGAAATACGCCATGAGCGACAAGCTCGGTCCCGTCTGTTACTCCTCCGGAAACGAGGTCTTCATCGGCAGAGACTACGAAAAGACGAAGTCCTACTCCGAGTCTGTCGCCGGGCGGATTGACGACGAGGTGCAGACGATCCTGATGCAGGCATACGACAAATGCACCGAGCTTCTGAAAGCCCATGACGCGCAGTTAGACGCCGTTGCCGCATACCTGATGGCGCACAACAATATGGGAAGAGCCCAGTTTGAGGCGGTCATGGAGGGAAAGCCCGTGCCTGACGCAGATGTTCTGCCGATTACTTCCGTAGAAGCCATCGAAGAAGAGCCGCATCCATCTGAAGAAGAATAAATGCACGGAAGGTCTGCCGCGTATGCGGCGGACCTTTTTTCAGGAGACATCATGGAACATTACAATGCGCTGAGCCCTTACCTCAAAAATCGCTTCGGCTGCAAGATCTGCAAGCTTTCGCTTTCCGCAGGCTGCACCTGCCCGAACCGCGACGGAACGCTCGGTACACGAGGCTGCATGTTCTGCTCGGGAAGCGGCGAGTTTGCCGCGTCCGGCTTGGCTTCCATTCCGGAACAGCTGGAGCAGGCAAAGCTGATTCTCGGCAAAAAAGCGCATAACGCCAGGTTCATCGCCTATTTTCAGGAGTTCACAAATACCTACGGGGATGTATCCCGGTTGGAGCCGCTGTTTTTGCAGGCGATGGAGCCGGACGATGTCGTCGCGCTTTCCATTGCCACGCGCCCGGACTGTCTGCCGGAAGATATCCTTCGCATGCTCTCTCGCCTGCGTGAAAAGAAGCCCATATTCGTTGAGCTGGGGCTTCAGACCATGCACGACGAAACCGCGCGCTATATCCGCCGCGGCTACCGGCTGCCCGTTTTCGATGCGGCGGTAGATAGGCTTCATACACTGGATGTCGAGGTCGTTGCGCACATGATTCTGGGACTTCCTGGCGAGACGCCGGAAATGATCGTGCAGACGGCACGCCATCTGGGACAGGTCGGTGTGGACGGGGTCAAGCTGCATCTTCTGCACGTGCTGCGCGGCACGGATCTGGCACTGGCATATGAAAAAGGGCTGGTCCCTGTTTTGCAGATGGACGAATATATCACACTTCTGGAGCGCTGCCTTGCCGTGCTGCCGCCCAGCGTCGTCATTCACCGTCTGACCGGAGACGGCGCAAAGCGGGACCTGATTGCCCCCCTGTGGAGCGCGGACAAAAAGCGGGTGCTGAACGAAATCCGGCGGCGCTTTGACCTGGATGGCGTTGTGCAGGGAAGCAGTTGGAAGCCTTGAACGCTTGCATTTTCTCAGAAGGCAGCGTATACTGAAACAGACAGGAACAGTAATTATAGAGAAGCGAGGCGCAGGATGAAAAACTTTCTGGGGCATCTTCATACCATAAACCACCACCGGCGGCTGGTCCGGCAGGGCTGCTTCCGCATGGGGCTTTACTGGCAGGGACTCACCCACGACCTTTCCAAATACGCCCGTGTGGAATTCTCCACCGGCGTCAGATACTATCAGGGCACCAGAAGCCCCAACACTGCTGAGCGCGAGGAAAAAGGCTGGAGCGAGGCGTGGATGCACCACAAGGGCCGCAACCGCCACCACTGGGAATACTGGACCGATCTTGACATGAAAACGAAGGCATATGCTCCCGTTCCCATGCCGCAGAAATATCTTGCCGAGATGGTTGCCGACCGCATCGCCGCCTGTAAGACCTATCAGGGTCCGGCTTACACCGACGCTTCCGCGCTTGCCTATTTTGAACGTTCCAATGAAGCGCACCTCATGCACGCGGATACCATCCGCGAGCTTCGGTTCCTTCTTACCATGCTCAAAGACCAGGGCGAGGACGAGACCTTCCGGTTCATGAAACGCCGGCTCAAAAGCAAAACGCCGTTCTGTGAAAAAGTGCCGATCGGTGCTGCCGGACAGAATCCCTGACATCAAACGCCGCAGCGTCGTCTGCGGCGTTTTCAGCATTACGGACGTAAAATTTTTGTAAGCTCTGTAAAAAAGCGTCAGATTTTGTAGAAATTGCTGCTGCAGTTTTTGAAATGCAAACAGTTTTTGTGCGAAACGATGAAAATATTTCGCATTTTTCCCTCTTCTGCCTATTGCTGTTTTTCAGCTTTTGTTGTATGATTCTGGTATACCCTTTCGCATTTGCGAGAGTGAGAAAAAAGGAGGATACTATGAAGAAACTACTTGCACTTCTGCTTTGCCTGGTAATGGTTCTGGGTCTCGGGACCACGGCATTCGCGGCAGACGCAAAATCCAACGACATTGTCATCCTGCACACCGACGACGTTCACTGCGGCGTAACCGATGGCATGGGCTATGCTGGCGTTGCGGCATACAAAGCCGAAATGCAGCAGACCCACAACTACGTGGCGCTGGTCGACTGCGGCGACGCGATTCAGGGCGAGACTGTCGGCACCCTTTCTGCCGGCGCTTACATCGTCGACATCATGAACGAGACCGGCTACGACTTTGCGGCCTTCGGCAACCATGAGTTCGACTACAAGCTCCCGCAACTTGCCAAGCTGACCAAGCAGGCCAAGTACGAATACCTCGCCTGCAACTTCAAGTACCTCGGCACTGGCACGACCGATATCACCTACAAGCCGTACGAGATCGTCGATTACGGCGGAACGAAGGTCGCTTACATTGGCATTGCCACGCCGGAGTCCTTCTCCAAGTCCACCCCTGCATACTTCCAGGACGAAAACGGCAACTACATCTACTCCTTCTGCGAAGACGATGACGGTTCGGCGCTGTATAAGGTCGTGCAGGACACCGTCGACGAGGTCAAGAAGGCCGGTGCCGACTATGTCATCGCCCTTGCCCACCTCGGCAATGAAGGCATCACCGACATCTGGACGTCCAAGGCGGTCATTGCCAATACTACAGGCATCGACGCTATGCTCGACGGCCATGACCACGAGACCCTCACCATGAAGGTCGCCAACAAGGACGGCAAGGAGATCATCCTCGCCGAGGCCGGTCAGGCAGACGGTAAGCTCGCCACCATCGGTAAGCTCACCATCAAGGAAGACGGCACGATCACCTCTGAGCTCGTTGCCGCCAAAGATGTTACCGTGAAGGACGAAACCGTCGACGCGTACGTTCAGAATATCCTGAACTCCTTCAAGGATAGCGTCTCCAAGGTCGTCGCCAAGAGCGATGTGGAGCTGCCCGACTACAATGGCGATAAGCGCCTTGTCCGCAACACGGAGACCGCGCTCGGCGATCTCGCAGCGGATGCGTTCCGCGTCATGATGGACGCCGACATCGGCATCATGAACGGCGGCGGCCTGCGCAAGCCCATCCATAAAGGCAACATCACCCTCAACGATATGCTCTCCGTCTTCCCGTGGGGCAACCTCCCATGCAAGATGGAAGTGACCGGCCAGACCGTTCTCGATATGCTCGAGATGGGTGCAATGAAGTATCCGAAGGAATCCGGCGGATTCCTCAGCGTTTCGGGTCTGAAGTACACCATTCTTGCCGGCGTTCCGTCCTCGGTTGAGACCAACGACAAGGGCGAGTTCGTCAAGGTCGCGGGCGACTACCGCGTCTGCAACGTGCAGGTTCTGGACAAGAAGACCGGCCTGTATCAGCCGCTCGATCTGAAGAAGACATACACCCTCGGCGGCATCGACTACACCATTACCTACTGCGGCGACGGCTTCACGATGTTCAAGGACTCCAAGGTTCTCAAGGCCGGCGACGCGACCATGACCGACGCGCAGACTGTCCTTTCCTACATCGAGACCAAGCTCGGCGGCACCATCGGTGAAGAATACGCAAAGCCCGCAGGCCGCATCACCATCTACTCTGATGTCAAGGCCACCGACTGGTATCTGAAGGCTGTCAAGTACGCGCTTGACGCGGGTCTTATGAACGGCGTCGGCTCCGGCTTCGCACCGAACGGCGCGCTGACGCGCGGCATGCTGGTCACCATTTTGTACCGTCAGGCAGGCTCCCCCGCCGTCACCACCAAGGTTTCCGATAAGTTCTCTGACTGCGTCGAAGATAGCTGGTATGCACCGGCGGTCGTCTGGGCAGCGGAAAACAACATTGTCGGCGGCTATGCAGACGGCACGTTCGCGCCCAACAAGGCAATCACCCGTCAGGAGATGGCGAAGGTCCTCTACGGCTACGACAAGGCGACCGGCAAGACCAAGGACGCTGCAGCTACCGAGCTGACCTACACCGACCTCACCTCCATCGCAGACTGGGCGCTCGAGGGTGTTCGCTACTGCACGGCAGAGAAGTACCTTTCCGGCTCCAACAATGCCTTTAATCCCGCCGGTACGGCAACCCGTGCCATGGTTGCGCAGGTCTTCATGAACATGGCGGCCTGATCGCTCTATAAAGCATCGCAGCAACACAAGAACTCGCCCGGCTTTCGCCGGGCGATTTTTTATACGGACCCAAAAAGAGCATCCGCGGCATTTGCGGATGCTCTTGTCGTTCTTTATGCTTCCGGAAGCTCCATGTGCGCCTCGCGCTTGTCCATCGGTAGATAGTGGTTGCGGATGGTCACGGCGCGGTAAGCCGGACGCATGATGCGATTTCCGGTCAGAACCTCTTCCATCCGGTTGGCGCACCAGCCGGCAATACGCGCTGTGGCAAACAGCGGCGTAAAGACCTCCTGCGGAATGCCGAGCATGTGATAGACCAGACCCGAGTACATGTCGACGTTCGCGCAGATCGGATCGTCGCTTCTGCGCTTTTCCTGCAGGAGAGAGGCGCCGATGGTCTCAACCTTCTCCAGCAGCGCAAAATCGTCTGCAAAGCCTTTGATCTCTGCCAGATGCCCGGCATACTTTTTCAGCAGCACCGCGCGCGGGTCCGAGAGCGTATAGACCGCGTGACCCAGACCGTAGATTTTGCCCGAGCGATCCCCTGCCTCGCGGCTCAGGATTTTTACGAGATAGTCGCGGATGGAGCCGTCGTCCTTTGCATCGACATGCGCTTTGACGTCGCGGAACATCTGCATGACCTTTGCGTTCGCGCCGCCGTGCAGCGGTCCTTTCAGAGAGCCGACCGCACCCGCAATCGCACTGTAGGTGTCGGTTCCGCTGGAGGACAGCGCGCGGCAGACGAAGGTCGAGTTGTTGCCGCCGCCGTGCTCGGCATGAATCATCATCATCATGTCGAGAAGGTGCGCCTCTTCTTCCGTGTAGCTGGCGTCCGGGCGAATCATGCGCAGGAAGTTCTCCGCCGCGGAAAGCTCCGCGCTCGGATAGTGGATATGCAGAGATTCTCCGTCAAAATAGTGGCGGTTCACCGCGTAGGCATTTGCCACAATTGCCGGGAACGAGCCAATGAGCTTGATGGACTGCGTGAGCAGATTGTCTGCCGACGTATCATCCGGGTTTTCATCGTAGGAATACAGCAGCAGCACGCTCCGCGCCAGATCGTTCATGATGTCCCGGCTCGGGTGGCGCATGATCATGCCTTCGGTGAAGCCTTCCGGGAGCTTCCGGGCTTTGCACATGATATCATTGAAATAGGAAAGCTCAGATTTTGTCGGCAGATGTCCCATCAGAAGCAGGTATGCGACCTCCTCGTAGCCGAACGTGCCGCTTTTCCGGTGCGCTTCAACAATTTCGTTCAGATCAATGCCGCGGTAGTAGAGCCTGCCGGGCATGGGCACGCGCCTGCCGTCTTCGATCAGATAGCCCTGGACGCTGCCGACCTTCGTCACACCGATCAGAACGCCGGTTCCGTCGCTGTTCCGAAGCCCGCGCTTGACCTCTCCAAAGTAATAGCTGTCGGGAATCTGATATTCCTGCTTGACAAGGCTGCCGAGGGACGCTGCCATATCCGGTCGCAAATCCATTGCACGTTCCATGATCTTCTTCTCCTTCCGCAAGGTGCGGTTTTTATGTTGGGCTCATTATAACTGTACACTTATGAAAATGCAAGTAAATTATTTTTAAATTTCATAAATTTTCTGTTATCATTCATATTCTTGAATTTTCACCTGCATATTTGTAAATTCTGCAAGAATAATGCAGGATTCAAAAAAATAAATTCATTTTATGCTTGCATTTTATAGCATCCCTTGCTATACTGTCACCAGAAAAAGCAACGGGCACATCCGACACAGAAGGGACAGATGGATATGATACGGTTATTTGACAACGGCGTAACGATTCAGAGCGGCAAACCCGTCGCCGCCATCGCAGCGCAGACCGGCGCGAAGGAGAAAACCATTGCCGCAAAAATTCTCGCCGCACACGATCATCCGGCGCAGGACGGACAGCTGCATATCACCTTCGACGGTCTGATTTCTCACGATATCACCTACGTCGGCATCATCCAGACGGCAAGAGCGAGCGGTTTGACCCGCTTTCCGGTCCCCTATGTGCTGACGAACTGTCATAACAGCCTCTGCGCCGTCGGCGGCACGATCAACGAAGACGACCACGTCTTCGGTCTGTCCGCGGCAATCAAATACGGCGGCGATTACGTACCGGCAAATCAGGCAGTCATTCACCAGTACGCGCGCGAGATGATGACCGGCTGCGGCAAAATGCTGCTCGGTTCCGACAGCCATACCCGCTACGGCGCCATCGGCACCATGGGCATCGGCGAAGGCGGACCAGAGCTTGTCAAGCAGCTGCTGCAGAACACCTACGATGTAGCAAAACCGCAGGTCGTGCTCGTCTGGCTGACGGGTGAAGTTCCCCACGGCGTCGGTCCGCATGATGTCGCCATTGCGCTTTGCGGCGCAGTCTATAAAAACGGCCTCGTCAAAAACAAGATTCTCGAATTTGCCGGTCCCGGCGTGAAAGCACTTCCGATGGACTTCCGCATCGGCATCGACGTCATGACGACCGAGACCGCCTGTCTCAGCTCCATTTGGGAGACGGACGAAAAGGTCGAAGAATACCTTGCCATCCATGGAAGACCGGACAGCTACCGCGCGCTGCGTGTTGAAGAGGGCGCGTACTATGACGGCTGCATCGAGATCGATCTTTCCAGTCTGGAACCGATGGCGGCGCTTCCGTTCCATCCGTCTGAGGCGGTGCCGCTGCGCGAGTTGATTGCAAACCCCGGCGATTATCTGCGCGAGGTGGAACTTCGCGCGCATGAGCAGTTTGGCGGCAAGGCGGAGCTTCATCTGACGGAGAAGATCAAAGGTGGCAAGCTCCGGATCGATCAGGGCGTCATTGCCGGCTGTTCGGGCGGCATGTATGACAATATCGCCGAGGCAGCATCTATTCTGCGCGGCTTCGACGTCGGCTGCGGCGACTTTTCGCTGTCGGTCTATCCCCCGTCGATTCCGGTCAACCTGGAGCTGATCCGAAACGGCGTGCAGCAGGAGCTGCTGGAGGCAGGCGCACTCTTCAAGCCCTGTTTCTGCGGTCCGTGCTTCGGCGCAGGCGATGTTCCTGCAAACAATGCCCTTTCCATCCGCCACACGACGCGCAACTTCCCGAACCGCGAAGGCTCGAAGCCCGGAAACGGGCAGCTGGCAGGCGTAATTCTGATGGACGCTCGCTCGATTGCCGCGACGGCAAGAAACCACGGCGTCCTGACCTCCGCTGCCGATATCGACTATGACGCGCCGAAGCAGGTCACACATACCTTTGATGCGGCGGTTTACAAAAAGCGTGTCTACTTTGGCTTCGGCAATCCCCAGCCGGACCATGCTCTCAAGTTTGGACCCAACATCACCGAGTGGCCGAAGATTCCGGCGCTCGCCGATAACCTGCTGATGCAGGTAGCGTCCGTGCTGCGCGACCCCGTCACCACCACCGACGAGCTGATTCCCTCTGGCGAAACGTCGTCGTATCGCTCGAATCCTCTGAAGCTTGCGACGTTTGCCCTGTCCCGCAGAGACCCCGAATACGTCGCCCGCGCCAACGCGACGCATGCATTAGAGCTGGCACGTCAGGACGGTCTGGTTCCGCCGGAGCTGGAAGCGGTGCTGTCAAAGCTGCTTCTTACAAACGATGCAGCAAAGACGATGCAGCTCGGCTCGGTGATCTTTGCCAACAAGCCCGGAGACGGTTCTGCGCGCGAGCAGGCAGCATCGTGCCAGAGAGTGCTCGGCGGCTGCGCGAATATCTGCTATGAATTTGCAACCAAGCGCTATCGCTCGAACTGTGTCAACTGGGGCATGCTCCCGTTCACGCTTGCGCCGGACGCAGAGTTTACCGGCTGTCCCGGCGATTTCATCTACGTGCCGGATGTAAAGCGCAGAGTGGAAGCCGGAGATGAAGTCTTCCCGGCAAAGCTTCTGCACGCGGACGGCTCTTTGGAGGAGCTGACGCTGTATCTCAAAAACACATCTGCCGAAGAGCGCGAACTGCTGCTTCGCGGCTGCCTGATGAATCACTACGCCGCACAGAGGAGAGAGTAACCATGGAAAAAATCAAAATGCAAAACGCCATTGCCGAGCTCGACGGCGATGAAATGACACACGTCCTCTGGGGCATGATCAAAGACGAGCTGATTCTTCCCTTCGTGGAACTGAATCGTGAATATTACGATCTTTCCATCCAGAACCGCGACAAAACAGAAGACGCCGTCACCGTAGAGGCAGCAGAGGCAATCAAGCGCCTGCATGTCGGCGTCAAGTGCGCAACCATCACGCCAAATCTACAGCGGCAGGAGGAATATCACCTCAAAAAGCTCTGGAAATCGCCGAACGCGACCATCCGCGCCATGCTCGACGGCACAGTTTTCCGCACGCCGATTCTGATTTCCAAGGTCAAGCCGGTCGTCTCCTGCTGGAAAAAGCCGATCACCATCGCACGCCACGCCTACGGCGACATTTACAAGGCAGTCGAGTACCGCGTCCCCGGTCCCGGCAAGGCGGAGCTGGTCTTCACCGACGAGGCTGGGCACGAGACCTCCCGCCAGACGGTCTACGATTTCAAGGGGCCCGGCGTTCTGCAGGCGATGCACAACCGCGACGACTCCATCTTGTCGTTTGCCCGCTGCTGCTTTACCTACGCATTGAATGTTAAGCAGGACGTCTGGTTCTCCAGCAAGGATACCATTTCCAAAGACTACGACCAGACCTTCAAGCTCCTGTTCCAGAAGGTCTTCGACGAAGAATTCAAGGCACGCTTTGACGAGGCTGGACTCAACTACCGCTATGCACTCATTGACGATGTTGCGGCAAAGGTCATCCGCTCGGAAGGCGGCATCATCTGGGCGTGCAAAAACTACGACGGAGACGTCATGAGCGACCTGATTGCCGCCGCCTCCGGCAGTCTTCCGATGATGACCAGCGTTCTTGTCTCCCCGGACGGGAACTTCGAATACGAAGCGGCACACGGCACGGTCGTCGACCACTACCACAAGTGGCGCGAAGGAAAGCCGGTTTCCACCAATCCTCTGGCAACGATCGCCGGATGGGCTGGCGCGCTTCACAAGCGCGGCGAGCTGGACGGCAACGAAGATCTGATGCATTTTGCCGACTGCCTGTCGAAAGCCGGCGTCGACGTATTTGAAGACGGCTATCTGTCCGAGGATCTGGCGCGTCTGTGTGACCCCGCAGAGCTTCGGGAAATGCCCGAAAACGGGCGGCTGATGCATCTGATTCGCGAGCGGCTGGAAACACTCTTATCTGCATAACACCCAAAGCGGACAGCTTTTCGGAGCTGCCCGCCTGTTTTTTGCGGCAGAAAAATCTTAAAAATTCCAAAGCCCGCGCAAATTGTTGATTCTCAAGCCGGAATATGATAGAATGATGAAGTCTATGCGATATATCTGACAAACTATACTTCCATAATGGAGAGATTTTATGCCGCAAATGAAACTGTTTGGCAACTCCCGATCCGCCGCGCGTGTCGCAGGCAAGCGCAAACCGGATTCAGAGCAGGCGCCAAAGGAAAAGAAACAGAAAAAGAAGAAGCCGCTGAAGGTGCTTGCCGTCTGGCTGACCGTGATTCTATGTCTGGAAGGCTTGTACTTCTTCTGCTGCTACACGAACAATGCCTTCGTCGCAAAATGGCGCACGATTTACATCCAGACTGCAATGTCCACCATGCGCCACCAGTGGCTGGCAACGTATCTGCTGCCGGAGTCGGTGGTAGACGATGTCATGCGCAAGCGCACCGAGTCGATGGAAGCGCTCGGCGACAAGGAGTCCTCCTGGGGCGCAAAGCCAGAGGACACAACGCCCACCGCACCCGAAGAGCCGGAGGTCAAGCCGGTCGACACCGCGGTCACGGAGCTTCCGACCGAGACCATGACGCCCGAAGACGAGCAGGCGCTGGCGAAGGAAGCGTTCTACGAACTGTTCTGGGAGCTGGACCAACCGACGATGGAGGCGTATGTTGAAGAAAATCCATCGGTTCTGGATAACGGCTGGGAGAACATCAACATCAACGAGGCAGGGCTTGACGACAACGGCACGTCCATTCAGACGACCATGGGTGAGCAGGTCCTCGCCATCAACGCCAAAGAGCAGATCATGCTCGTGCGAGTGACCGGCTCCGGTTACCGGGGCGTGCTTGCCATCGCAAAGGACCCGTCCAGACTCAACGTGGAAAACTCTGCGGGCGTCGGCACCTATGGTCAGCTGACGGGCGATATTGCCAGCGCGCACAACGGCATTCTTGCCACCACCTGCTCCGGCTTCATTGACATTGACGCGCAGGGCAACTGGGGCAACGGCAACGGCGGTCTGATCGCGGGCTATGCTATGAGCAACGGACACGGCTACGGCACGCACTACAATTCCTACGCCGGCTTCCAGTATTACCGGCTGGAAATTCACGAGGATAACCTGATCTACATCAAAAAGGTCGATAAGGAAGTCAGCGAAGACTGCCGCGACGCGACCGAATTCCAGCCGCCCATCATCATCGATGGTGAGCTTCTCGTGAGCGACTACTGGGTCGAAACGAATCCGCGCGTGTGCATCGGTCAGTCCGACAAGTATGAGATGCTGCTGCTCGTGGTCGAGGGTCGTATCTACACTGAGGGCATCCTCGGCACCGACGTCAACGAGTGCGCCAGAATTCTGCAAAAGCACAATGCGCAGCAGGCAATGAACGTCGACGGCGGCACCAGCGCCATGATGTGGTACGACGGCGAATACGTCATCCGCGGCTCGAACCCCAATACGCGCTACACCGGCTCTCGTCCGGTCCCGAACGCCTTTGTCTATCACAGAGTAGAAGAATAACAGAACCCCGCCGGAAGGAAACCTTCCGGCGGGGTTTTGATGAATGAAATACGTCTGCAGGCAAGAAACACTGCAAAGTTTATGCTTCCTCGTAGGTCTGTTCCTCACGCTCGGAGATAAGGTCCCAGACGAACTGGAAGAATTTCTTGTTGAAATAGAACAGATACACGCCCAGCACCGTCAGCCCCAGCGTAACGAGCCACGCCATAGTCACGTCCGTCAGAAAGTGCGCACCCATACGAAGCCGGGAGAACGCGACAATCGCGGTCCAGAGCGCGCCGGAAAGCCCCAGTCGTTTTTCCTTTCCGCGGAACCGCTTGGATACCGTAGGCAGAAGCGCAGCGAGCATCGCGCAGGCGGCACAGGCGGTATGCCCGGACGGGAACGAGCGGAATTCGTCGGACGACACGCCCTCAGCAACCAACTGGTTTTTAAGGCTGCTTCCCGCCTTCCACCACGGCGTAAAGTAGCTGGCATTTCCCGTCGAGGCAATCAGCCGCATTCTCGCTCTGCCCCAGGGGACCTTGATGATGTTGATCAAGAGCATTGTCCCTACACAGACAAAAATGAGCGTCAGCACAAAGCGGATCACCGTCTTTCCCTGCGCGCCGGAGGTTACCAGCAGCAGCGCCGCCGAGCAAAGCGCCGCAAAGAACACCGTCACCATCAGCGGCACCCACGCGGGCATGGCGGGTACATTGTCCGTTGCCTCATGGACCGACAGGAAAATGCCGCCGAATATCAAGCCGAATGCGCCGATCAGAAACAATACGTTCCAGTCTCTTCTCAGGCAGCCCCGGTGCCGGAACAGCAGTACGCCTGCGCAGATGAGCGCCAGAAACGCCGGAAGTTCGCCGAACGCAGCAAAGAACTGCCCGAAGCTGCTCTCTTTTCCGGGGTACAGAAAGCTTGAAATCTGGAAATCGTAAATGGAGCCTGCAATCATACAGGCAAGCAGCAGCGCAAACAATAGCCGCGCACTGCGCACATAGGAGCGTTTGAGTTGTTTCATAGAATTTCCCTTCAAAATGATCTATCCGTATCGGAAATCCGCGCAGCAGAAGCGCTTTCCACTGTATCGGTTTTCCGGTTTTTTACGTGTGCCGAAATAGTATATCATAATTATGTAACCTTGGCAATTGACGAAATTGCATGAAACATGGTATCATCTTTTGGAGAAAAGAGGCGATTGTCCATGAAAATATTGGAACCGGATTATGCATCAAGCTTTCGCTGTCTTGCCGGCGCGTGCCCGGATACGTGCTGCAAGGACTGGGAAATTATCTTAGACGAAGACACCCTCGCACGCTATCAGGAGCTTCCCGGCGCATTCGGAGACGAGGTGCGCGCCGCGCTCACGCAGGACGCGGATGGAGACACCATGTTCCGCCTTACGGACGGACACTGTCCCCTGCTGCGCGAGGACGGACTCTGCCGAGTCCAGCTGGCGCTGGGTGAAGAAGGGCTCTGCAATACCTGCCGGCAGCATCCGCGCTTTTATGAGGAGTACGGCAGCACCAAGGAGCTGACGCTCAGCATCTCCTGCCCAGCAGCGGCAAAGCTTCTGCTGGAGCATGACGCGTCGGTCACGTTTGTCTCGCACGAGGACGGCGCTCCGGTCTCAGGCTGCAACGATTTAGACCCCGAACGGTATCTTGCCCTGCGCTGTGCGCGCGATACGGCAATTGCGCTTGTGCAGAACCGGTCGCTGTCCATTTTCGACCGGCTCGGGCTTCTGCTGCTGTTTGCCGTGCGGCTGCAAAAGCTGCTGGACGAGGCGGCATACGGAAGGCTCGACGCACTGCTCGCGCAATTTTCAAGTCTTGCGCGCTGCAGGCGGGCGCTTTCCCATGCCCGGCGGCTCCGGCAGAAAGAGGCGCGCTTCTTGCCCTGCTGGCTGATTCTCAACAACATGGAGCATCTGACGCAGGACTTTCCCCGCCTTCTGGACCGGTGCGCCGGAAACGCGCCTGCGCACGCGCTGGACCCGGCGTTTTCCGTGCAGTGGGAGCAGCTGACGGTCTATTTCCTCTGGCGCTATTTTTTGAAGGCAAGCGTCGACGGAAAACTTCTTTCTCAGGTGCAAAGCTGTGTGTTCCATGTTGTCAGCATCGCCGCGCTCTTTTCCGCGCAGGACAGCCGGACGCCTCAAGCGCTGCTTTCACTTGCAGGGCTTTACAGCAAGGAGGTCGAGCACTCGGAGGAGAATCTTCGGCTTCTTCTGCGCGTCTTTGACCGGAAGACGCTTCCGTGGCAGACGCTGCTGCCGCTGCTCCGCTGATTTGCAGCATAATACACAAAACCTGCGGTTTCTCCGCACACAATTTATGAAAAACGTCACTTGCGCTTTTCCGGAAATCTGATAAAATGTAGCATGCTACCTAATGTACGTAGCATGCTACTTTTTTGGAGGTTTTGACCCATGAACGCCCCACGCCATCTCGGTCACCGGGTCCGCATTCTCTCGCAGGCAATCCGGCAGGCAATCGACCGAAAGCTCTGCGACCTGGATCTGACCGGTCAGCAGTCGTTTATCATCCGTTATCTGTCCGAGCGACAGGGCGAGGTCGTCTACCCGAAGGACATCGAGCGGCGCTTCAATCTCACCCACCCCACCGTCTCGGGGCTTTTGCAGCGGTTGGAGAGCAAGGGCTTTCTGAGCTGCGAGCCGGACCCGGACGACCGGCGCTACAAGCGCATTGTCCTGACCGAAAAAGCTGCCGAATGTCAAAAGGAAATCTGGCAGCACATCCTGACCATCGAGCAGACGATGACTGCCGGCATGCAGGAAAGCGAGATTGACACGCTCGTTCGTCTGCTGGACCTTGCAGCAAAGAATCTCGATGTCTGTGTCGATTTTGACTGCATCAAGGAGGAATGCAAACCATGATCAAACGTCTCGCCGGATGCATCCGGCAATATAAACGCGACACGGTCCTCACGCCGCTTTTCATGCTTGGCGAGGTTTCGTGTGAATGCGTCATTCCGCTTCTCACCGCCGAGCTCATCAATAACATCCAAGCTGGCTGCTCGATGAACGTCATTCTGCAGTTTGGGCTCAAGCTGTTTCTCGTCGCCATGCTCTCTCTTGCCTGCGGCTCCGCCTCCGGCTGGTTCTGCGCATCGGCGGCAGCGGGCTTTGCCCAGAATCTGCGCCGGGATTTATACTATAAGGTGCAGGATTTTTCGTTCTCAAATATCGGCCGCTTCTCCACGTCGTCTCTCGTGACGCGCTTGACGACCGACGTGTCGAACGTGCAGCAGGCGTTCATGATGATGATCCGTATGGCGGTCCGCGCGCCGATGATGCTGATTTTTGCGACGGTGATGTCCATTCAGGTTGGCAAGCAGCTTGCCTTCATCTTCGCCGGCATCATTCCGGTCCTCGGCTTCTGTCTGTATCTGATGGCAAAGACGGCAATGCCGCTTTTCAAGGCAGTCTTCAAGAAGTACGACCGGCTCAACAACTCCGTGCAGGAAAACGTGCAGGCAATGCGTGTGGTCAAGAGCTTCGTGCGAGAGGACTACGAAACCAAAAAATTTACTGCCGAGTCTGACGATGTGCGCGGTGATTTCCTGCGCGCAGAGAAAATCCTCGCGCTCAACAATCCTCTTATGCAGTTCTGCATCTCGGTCTGCCGCATCCTGATCAGCTACTTCGCGGCAAAGCTCATTGTCCAGTCCGGCGGCACGTATCTGAATGTCGGCGCGCTGACGAGCATGATCACCTACTCCATGCAGATTCTGATGGGGCTGATGATGCTCTCGATGGTCTTCGTCATGATTACCATGGCGTCGGCTTCGGCAAAGCGTATCTGCGAGGTGCTCGACGAGGAAAGCGACCTCCATAACCCGGACTCCCCCATCTATGATGTGCCGGACGGCAGCGTGGATTTTGAAAACGTCAGCTTCAAATACTCCGCAAAGGCGGATCGCATGGCGCTGGAAAACATCAATCTGCATATTCCTTCCGGGCAGACCGTCGGCATCATCGGCGGCACCGGTTCTTCCAAAACAAGCCTCATCCAGCTCATTTCCCGTCTATATGACGCGACGGAAGGTCGTGTTCTCGTCGGCGGGCACGACGTACGCGACTACGATCTGGAGTCGCTTCGCAATCAGGTTGCCGTAGTGCTCCAGAAGAATGTTCTGTTCTCCGGTACCATCAAGGAAAATCTCCGCTGGGGCGATGAAAACGCAACGGACGAAGATCTGGTGCGCGTGTGCCGCCTTGCGCAGGCAGACGAATTCATTCAGACCTTCCCCGACAAATATGACACCTATATTGAGCAGGGCGGCACAAACGTCTCCGGCGGTCAGAAGCAGCGGCTCTGCATTGCGCGAGCGCTTCTGAAAAAACCGAAGGTCCTGATTCTCGACGACTCGACCTCCGCGGTCGACACGAAGACGGACGCGCTCATCCGCCAGGCGATGCGTGAGGAAATCCCCGACACGACGAAGTTCATCATTGCCCAGCGCATTTCCTCGGTGCAGGACGCCGACCTGATTCTCGTCATGAATAACGGGCGCATCGAGTCCAGCGGCACGCATGAGGAGCTTCTCAAAACCAGTACAATCTACAAAGAGGTCTATGACTCGCAGAACAAGGCAGGAGGTGAAAACCATGGATAACAGGGTTCCGCACGGAAAGGCTCCCATCGGCGCCGGACGCGGCAAGATGGATTTCAAGGTCCTGAACCGGCTCATGAAGCAGGTTTTCAGCGACTATCCGGTCCATTTGACCATCGTTTTAATCTGCATTGTCTTGTCCGCGCTCATTGGTGTTGCGCCGGCAGCGTATATTGAAACGATCACCCGCTATATTGAAGAGGGCTTGACCTCCGGCTGGGCAGCGATTCTGCCGAAGCTGACAAAGGCGCTCTTTACGATGGCAGCGCTCTATCTTGTCAGCCTGATTCTCACGACGATCTATACCCAGCTCATGGCGCATGTCACGCAGGGCTTTTTGCACAAGACGCGCGTGCGCATGTTCTCGACCATGCAGCGCCTGCCGATCTCCTATTTTGATCAGACGCCGCGCGGCGATATCATGTCGCGTTTCACGAACGATACAGACTCTCTGCGTCAGGTTGTCTCCCAGAGCCTGCCGAACCTTCTGTCCTGCGGGCTGACGGTGCTCGGCGTGCTGTGCATGATGGTCTATTACAGCCTGCCGCTGATGCTCGTTGTCATTCTCGGCATCGTCTGCATGACGCTTGCCACCAAAAATATCGGCGGCAAGTCCGCAAAATACTTTGTCCGCCAGCAGAACTCCCTCGGCAAAGCAGAAGGCTTCATCGAGGAAATGATGAACGGTCAGAAGGTCGTCAAGGTCTTCTGCCACGAGGAAGCGGCAAAGCAGGATTTTGACAAGCTCAACGATCAGCTCTTCCGCGACGCGCGCGAGGCAAACCGCTTTGCAAACATCTTCATGCCGATCATGGGCAATATTGGAAATCTGCTTTACGTCCTTACTGCATTTGCAGGCGGTCTGCTGATCACCTCGAACGGTCTGATTCCGAACCTTTCGATTCAGAACCTCGTCACGTTCGGAACCATCGCCGCTCCCCTGTCCATCTCGGCGGTTGCGTCGTATCTCGGCATGTGCAAGCAGTTTACCGCTAACGTTTCGCAGGTCTCGCAGCAGATGAACGCCGTTGCGATGGCGGTTGCGGGCGCTGGCAGAATCTTTGATCTGCTGGACCAGAAGCCGGAAAGCGACGAAGGAACCGTCACGCTCACGCGCTGCCGCGAGGAAAACGGCACAATCGTCCCCTGTGCCGAGCGCACAGGCAAGTGGGCGTGGCAGCACCAGAAGGACGACGGCACGATGGAGTACCGGCTGCTCCAAGGCGACGTGCGGTTCTTTGACGTGGATTTCGGCTATGTGCCGGATAAGACAGTGCTTCACAATGTCTCGCTTTATGCAAAGCCCGGTCAGAAGCTCGCCTTCGTCGGCGCAACAGGCGCCGGCAAGACGACAATTACGAATTTGATCAACCGCTTCTATGACATTGCCGACGGCAAAATCCGCTACGACGGCATCAACATCAACCACATCAAAAAGGCGGACCTGCGCCACTCTCTGGGCATCGTTTTGCAGGATGTGAACCTCTTCACCGGAACCGTCATGGAAAATATCCGCTACGGCAAGCTCGATGCAACGGATGAAGAGTGCATCGCGGCAGCAAAGCTCTCCAACGCGCACGACTTCATCACGCGTCTGCCCGAAGGCTATAACACGATGCTTACCGCGAACGGCGCAAACCTCTCGCAGGGTCAGCGGCAGCTGCTTTCCATTGCCAGAGCCGCCGTGGCAGATCCTCCGGTCATGATTCTCGACGAGGCGACGTCCTCCATCGATACCAGAACCGAAGCGCTCGTCCAGCGCGGCATGGACGCTCTAATGAAGGGACGCACCGTCTTTGTCATCGCGCACCGGCTTTCGACCGTCCAGAACTCCGACGCCATCATGGTCCTGGACCATGGCAATATCATTGAACGCGGCACGCACGACGATCTGATCGCCAAGAAGGGCACCTATTACCAGCTCTACACCGGCGCGTTCGAACTCGAATAACGAAACAGCCCGGAGAATCGTTTGATTCTCCGGGCTTGCTAGTTTTTGTAGTTTCCTGTAAAATGGAATTGTAAGCAAGCAATCGTCACACAGCAAAGGAGGTATTTTCATGAAACCACAACCGGCGCAGCGGCTGCGCGACATTCTGCTCCTGCTCGGCACACTTGTCATGTTCTCGTCATATCTCTTCGGCGATATGCTGCTGTGGGTCGGCATGGTCATCGCTTTCTCGTCCCTCATTCCACATTTTCTGTTCAACAAATGCCCGCACTGCGGTCATCAACTGCGTCCGTGGACGCAGCGGAACCCCTACTGCCCTTTCTGCGGCAAGCGCGTCGACGGTTGCGACGAGTAATGGCTCAGTAGCCCCAGTCGACGACCTCCCAGCCTGTGCCGTCCTGCGCCCGCACCAGATGCCACTGCCAGTCCTTGTATGTGTGGTTCGGGTCAAAGCCGCTTCCCGCAACCGTTTCGTCCGTCCGGAAGCTGGGTTCCGCAATCAGAAGCTCCTTCTGGTGCTCCTGCCGGTACCGCATGGTATCTGTCCCATATTTGTTTTCGACGTCCGCGTCATACCGGAGCTCCAGCAGCGTGCAGCCCGCAAAGCTCCCGGAAAACGTCTTTTGGACCGCATCAAACGCAGCGTTTATCGTCTCGTGTGCATAGCGCGCAGAGTCTCCGACGACGCGGTTGACCTTCGACACATCCGCCTTCTTATCCTGCGCCGTCAAAACAGCTGCGCCGATCACCAGCGCCAGCGCGGCAGTCACAGCAAGAATTCCGTTTCTTATCTTCATCTCTCTTTACACGCCCTCTCTTTCGTGTTATATGGATTTACATAACTCAATTGCATTTCCGTATTTTTGCAATAAAACCCCAGACCCGACGAATTTCACTTCTCCGGGTCCGGGGTATTTCGTTTCAAATATCAGTCCTTATTCCTGCGGAGCAGGCAGACAATCGTCGCCGTAATTGCGGCAACTGCCACAACCGCCGCGCAGATGCCGGCAATCATCATGGTCAGGCTGACCTTGTCCTCGTTAAAGGCAGGCAGGTCTTCGAAATCGTCTGCGTCGTTTTTGCAAAAAAACTTTCTCATCATTCTTGCTCCTTTCCATCGTCCGTGGGGGTATTGTTTTCCTCGCCCTCGCCCTTTTCGTCAGCCGGGCGCGGCTGTTTGGTCACAACCACCGCCTCCACGCGGTTGATCGGCGTACCCAATGCGTAAAACTTTTCCTCATAGCCCGTCATAATTCCAACCGGACCGTTGGCATGCAGATCGCGCGTGAGATTGTGAAGCTCCAGATAGCAGCTTTCCATCTCGGGCAGGCTCCACTCGAAGAGCTTGGCGTTGTCGGTCTTGAAATGAATCTGACCGCCGAGCTTTAATACCTTCTTGTATTTTTCCAGAAACGTGTGATACGTCAGACGGCGCTTCGCGTTTTTCTTTCTCGGCCACGGGTCGCAGAAATTGATATAGAGAAGATCAATTTCATCGTCCGCGAAAAATTCATCAATCCGGTCCGCATCCAGCGAGACGAAAAACACATTGTGAAGCCCCATCCGCATTGCGCTTTCCATCGCCAGCACCAGCGCGTCCGGCACCTTTTCAATTGCAATCAGCAGCACATCCGGCTCCTGCGCGGCGGTCTCAACCGTGAATTTTCCCTTACCGCAGCCAACCTCCACCCGAAGCTCCCGGCAGCCGGTCATCAAACTCCGCCAGTTTCCGCGCAGCGCCTCCGGCTCATGAATCCAGACCGGCTCGCACGCCGCCATGCGCGGGGCTAAATTGTTGCGTCTTCTCATTCTCATAGCGTTTTCCTCGCTTGCTTTTCTTATGCAAATCATATCATAAATCCGAAAAAATTACAAGCGCTCTCCCCCCGATCCATCTTACCCCTTGCAATTGGCCCGAAAATCCGTTATAATAACTAAGCTTTTGAAAAACCTCTCCGGGTGTAGCGCAGTTGCTAGCGCGCCTGCTTTGGGAGCGTATCGGCATCCATCCGACCTGCCAGAGTCAAAACGCCGGAACCCCTTGACACACGGGCATCTGCTGGTTTTCCGCAATTTCCGGAATCGCCCGAAAATCCGCCTTTGACCACATGGCTGA
>OIWM01000114.1_pt1 | contig 93990 bp, 93 predicted proteins | sample 1587451 | NCBI WGS metagenome assembly OIWM01 (sample SAMEA3888907, study PRJEB22519) | human gut metagenome | biome: human gut; feature: human-associated habitat; material: faeces | place: Denmark | collected 2011 | reverse complement strand
AACTGCTGCTGAAATGCAGGATGAAACCGCTGCTTCTCAAGAAACCGCTGGTGACAGAGATGATATTTAATATATATCCGTGACAACACATTGCTTAGCTAAGCAAATCTATCTTACAGAAAGAGGGACTATTAAGGTTCCTCTTTTTTTTACTCTTTAAATTACTTATAAAATGAGTGAAGTTAATAAAAGTCAAGCTGCTGCCGGAGTTATTAATTTTGGTGAGGTTGTAGTTACCCAAGACAAGAAGTTTAAACCTCGTGAAGAGTTCAACAATTTGTGTCAGGCACATCTCGTATCTGTTGAGATTAAAGAAACCGAAACTCCTAAAGTAGATGAGAACGGTGTTGCATCCACCTATGAGTATGCCGGTATTCCTGTACCAACTATTGTTTTCCGTTATAAAGAAGAACCTGTTCCTGGTGATGAAGTTGATCGGTTTTATACTGATTCTTTCCGTATCGTCACTACTCGTAAAACTGACGGAACTGCTGTAGATGTTAAAACGTTTACCTCTTTGATTACGGAAGCATACCGGAATTGTCGTCACCGTCTCGATGCTTATATCGGTTGTCCTAACTTCGTTGAACCCGGCTTTCCTCAGCCTATTGATATGAACGCTGATATTAATGGTCGTATCGCTCAATGGAAAGCATTTTGTGAGTTCTTTGTTAAAGCATTCAATGTTGGCAAAGATGGTAAACCTGTATTCTTAGATGAAAAAGGTGAACCTATTGTTGTTTGGATGAAGCTTCTTGCTCATTATGGTGATCGTAAGTATCTTTGTACTCCGGGCTTTGTTGGTCAGGGTTATATTGAACGTGTTATTAACGGCAAAAAACCTTCAATTGAGATTCTTCCGGGTGAGACTGTTGAACTCTCTAAAGATGTTGATAAAGACGAGAAACCTGCTGGTGCAGCCGCTGAAGCTGGCGTTGCTATGGATTACGGTTCCGGTCAAGGCGTTAATGCTGATGCAATTAATGCTTTAAAGAATCGTTATGCTGGTAACGGTGGTACTCCGGGTAAATATTAAGATGTAACTTAGACTTTTGAAGAGGGTAGAGCAATCTATCCTCTTTTTTTTGTGTCTATTGGTTTTGTGCATAGTGTTGCTAACGCTCCGCACGTGACCTCACCTTGTTCCCTACTGGGGATTGCAAATGCTACAAAAGATGTAAATATGTGGAGTACAAGTGATAAAGATTATATTTTGAATACACTTAATCAAGTACATATTTATTCTGTCTTTCTTAATGTTCCTGAAACAGAGATAAATAATTGTATTTGTTTACGCAATTATAAAATCTCTAATCCTCTTCGTTATGATCCTAATCCTTCAGTTAGTTTTAAATGGTATGGTAATAAGCTGATATTTCGTGATTTTGCTGATTATCGTTATCGTGGTGATGTATTTGAAATTGTTGGTCTAATTCTTAAAAAGAATTGTACTAACAATAAAGACTTCGTTGAAATATGTTCTAATATCATCGAATATGCTTTTGATGTTCTTAATGATTCACCTTATATTAATCGTGTATATCAAGCTCAGAATAAAATTATCAATAATGAATTTCGTGTTATTACAACTATAAATCGTAAAATGAGTTTTTATGATTATAGGTATTATAATCAATTTGGTGTTACTAATGATCTCGTAGATAAATATGTGAAAGCTGTTGAATCTTTTAAGATTGATGGTGTTAGTAATCCGTATTATTATACTCGTCATGATCCTTGTTATGAATATCAAGTTAATGATGGTTGTATTAAACTTTATTTTCCATTTAGAAATAAGCATACTGCTAATCGTTTCATTACTAATAATAAGTGTCCTCTTGAAAATCTTGAAACTTTAACTGATACTAATTATAAGTTGATTGTTAAGTCTCAAAAGGATAAACTATTAATGTTACGAATACTGAGAGAGTTGAGAATTAATGATGTTGGAGTTTATGTGATTGCGAGTGAAACTGCTAAACTTCCTGATGATATTGTTGATGTTTTACGAAAGACTACTAGGATTCAAGTTTATGTTATGCTTGACACTGATAATACCGGTTTTACTTCCGCTATCGAATATGAAAAGAATTATGGCTTTATTGCTTTGTTCATGACTAAAGGTTATAGTGCTAAAGATCCTACAGATTTAGTTCGTATTACAGATTACAACTTCGTTAAGAAAAAGTTTGCTAATATGTATTTAAATGAGATTGTAAATGGTAAAAAAGGAGGAGTTGTGCCCTGATGCGCAACGGCTATTATGTGAGGGTGTTCCTCTTAGAGCTTTAGGTGATGGTACTAGGTACTTCTTATATCCTATGAATAAGACTGATTATAACATCGTTATTGATGCTGTTAAACAGCTTCGTGAAGCTATGAGTAAGATGTCTTATCAAAATGCTCAAATTAAACTAAATCAATTCGTTCATACTTGGGGTTTTAATCCTTTTAAAGAAGGTGCATTTATGGGCGAAACTAAGATTAAGTCTGATGAGGACTTTAAGATTGTTGAAACTCTCTTTGAAGTTGTTCAAGGTAAACTTCACAATAAACAAGCATTAACTGGTAGTTATCAATGTTTTTGTCATAAGAACTTTAAAACTATCGCTTATGCTCCTCATAAGACTATTCGTGATTCTTGGAATTGTATGTTAATTGCATATAATAATCCTACGCATTGTATTGTTTTATCTCATAATGTTGATGAAGATGGCAACCGTATATGGGGATGATAACGTTACTACTCTTTATAAACGTGATGCACTGGGACGTATTGTGTTTTGGAGGATTGAAACTGACGGAAGCCACGAGAGGGTGTCATACGGCTTGTTTGAGCGACTTTCAGACGTCGGACAGGTAATTGTATCAGCTTCAACAAAGACCTCTTATAAGAGTCAAATCAAGCGTAAAATCGACCGAGGATACAAGACGGCAGAGATGTATGGTGTTACTAGTGATATGTATGAGAGTGCTAATCAACTTCATGATCTACTAGATAACGTTATTCCTAAATTTGCTACTGATGCAAACAATGTTGATAAACCTATGAAGTGTCAAAAGTGGAAAACTGGCATTTTTGATTATTCTAATGGTGCTTTTGCTGATCCTAAGATTAATGGGGTACGTTGTACTATCAAGTATGAAGCTGTTGATAACGGTTTATTTGGTACTACTTATGAGGTTGTTATTCGTAGTAAAGAAGGTCTTCGTTATAATGTAAAACATATTGAAGATGCTTTTATGACTTATGTTTATTGTACTCCCAATTATAGAAATATTACTTTTGATGGTGAGCTTTATATTAAAGATCAAAAGAATACTACTATTGGTGGTGCTGCACGTAATCCTAAGAATCCTCTTCATAAATATCTTCAATTTGTGAATTTTGATCTTAGTATTCCTGATGTTTCTAATAGAGATCGTTTTCATCTTAGAAGAAATATATTAAGAAAAGCCTTTAGTTTAGCTGTTAATAATAATGATGATTGTATTTTTATACAAGATATTCCTGAAGAACATGATGATACTAAAAATGCTAAAATAGTTTCATTATGTTCTATTAATATTAAAGGTGATTCTGATGTTGAAGCTTATAGAGATCGTTGTATTGCAGCCGGTTATGAGGGTTGTGTTGTTCGCTCTAAGATTGCAGAATATAAGTTCGGTTCTCGTCCACAAACTATGATGAAAGCTAAGAAGTGTGAAGAGACTGAATGTTTGTGTTTAGATATTCTCGTTGATCGTATAACTAAAATTGTTGATGGTCATGAGGTAGTTTATAATTATGCTAAGTTCAAATGTCAGAATGATTTAAATGCTGAAACATTTGAAGTTAAGCCTACAGCTATTTATAATGGCAATACTGATAATACTATGACAAGTGATTATATTCTTAGTCATAAGAATGAATTTATCGGTAAAATGCTTGCCATTAAGTTTTATGAACGTACAGATAAGAACATTCCGTTTAATGCTAATGCTTACGGAGTTCGTGATTATGAATCTAACGATTAATTACATATAATGGAAGACACAAATCCTTTTAAAGAAGAAGAGGAAATTAAACAAAACATTCCTGTTGATAGTTCTTCTTCTAAAGCTGAAGAAGAATTATCTGCACTTGCTATTACAACTGAGAAGTATAAACCTATTGTAATAAATGGTGTTTCAATTCCGTCTGTTGTTAGAACAGATGCTCCTGATAAACCATATATAGTTACAGAACCTCGAACTGTTGCTGATTTATCTAAGGATGAAGTTGATTGGCTTAATACCAATATTAATTTCATTCTTGATGCTACTGGCGAGTTTATTCCTGTTACTAGTGGTAATCAGTTTGTATTCTATCAAACTCTTTTGAAAATTCAGTATTATATTTATGCTCATAATATTCCAATTGAGTTCTTTGATGGTAATAATGAAAAAGCTCGCTATTATAAGATTTGGAATATCGGTTATTTGATCGACAATGAAAATTATGATAGTGCTTATGAACCTCAATTTCATATTTGTGTTGATAGTAATATGAGTGCTGAAGTTGAGTCTCGTGATCATGCTATTAAGATGTTTAACAGATATACTTATAATCTATTTAAGGGTGCTGTGAAACTTGTAGATTATAAAGTCCCTAGAGGTAGTTCTTTAGCTATTGCTAAATGTTCTGCAAGACTTATATTTGATACTATTGAAGATTTTGAAGCTTGGATTAAAGATAGTGTTATTCCGGCTGCAGAAACTCCTACAGATAATCATATTCTTTCATTCTTTCCTAAACTTAATTCTTTGTATCTAAATTCTAAAGTTAGAACACTTGATACGTTTAGTTTCTATGCTAATCCTAAAGCGTGGATTGCTCAGAATGAAGCTGGTAATACTTATAAAGCTAAGTTTAATATTTTAATGTTCCCTGAGTTTATTGGAGCATTAACTATTACAACTTATCATTCAGCCGCTAAGACGATTGAAGTTAATATGGAACAACTTTCTAATCGTCTTAAAGCTATTGCAGAAAGTCATATTTATAAAAAGGCTTAGCTATGGATGCTGTTAGTAGTGTTACTAAGGAAATGTTTCGTAGATATTTTATAGCGGCACTTGTTAGCATTGGTATTCCACTCGATCAAGCTAATTTGTTTTGTTGTATGAATCAACGTAGACGTCTCATGGATCTTGGTATTTGTACCGTTATTTCTATGAAGCTTGATGAGTTTATGGAAGCTAGAGTTCCTGATTATAAAGGTTGTATGCCTAAAGATGATTGGGAAACTATTATAAATTATAATTTTTCAGATGATTGAGATATGAAAGTTGTTATTACTAAACATTTTCCTTTTGGTAAGTTTGTTGCTATTAATATGTTTGCTAGACTTTATCTTAAAGATAAAGATAAATCTAGGCTTACATTAATGATTAGGTATCCTAATAGATATTTTAAACTTATTCAACATGAACGTTCTCATACTAAACAACAGAATGACCTCTTAGGTATATTCTTTTATGTGTGGTACGTCATTGAATGGTTCTTTAAACTCTTCACTGAAGGTAAGGCTTATCGTGAACTTTGTTTTGAGCGTGAAGCTAGAGCTAATGAGACTAATGTGGATTCTTATAATGTTATTGTACATTACAAAAATGGTAAAGCTTATACTATTATGCAAGATAGTATTCCTGTTTGTACTTATTATAACATTGATGATATTATTAAGAATATTGATAATATTAAGTATCTTGAATTTAAACCTTTGAATGTTAAAGGTAGTCTTATTAATCGTAAGTGGGGTAGTTGGTTGAAATACGTATTTAAAAGATAATATGGGTTGATTTCTTATTCAATTATAGCCTATGCTGTGAAGCATGCTATTGAAGCCGCTGGTCTTAATTGACTAGCGGCTATTTTTGTTTAATTTAAAATTGTTATTATGAATTTTGGAAAAGCTATTGAACGTGTTAAGACTCGTTCTTATATTGCTAGACGTGCTAATTGAGATAATGATGTATTTATATTTGCACAAGTTCCTGCTGATATAAATAAAGAAACTATTCCTAAAATGCAAAGTCTTCCGGAAGTTGTTAAACGTGAGATTACAGAAGTTGGTATCACTAGTCTCAGCTATCAAAATCAAATTTGTAAGTTTGATAATGGTGATATTACTTATTATACACCTACTGGTGATGAGATTTTTGCTAATGATTGGGAAACTAAGAGTGATGATACTCTAGCTGAGTGGGAAAATATATGACACCTGAAAGTGTAAATGCTGTTATAGATTCTCCTAAAGGTGCTGTATTATGGAATGAGAGAATTGCTATGTTTAATAAAGCTTGTGCAATTGATCCTCATGATACAGTAGTTGTTGAAGAGTTATCTGAACTTATTAAAGCTGTTTCTAAGATTAATAGATGTCATAATAATGAGCATCTTAAAAGTCTTATGGAAGAAATTGCTGATGTTAGAATTGTTATTGAGCGTATCATGCGTAAATATAATATTAAAGAAGACGATATTGATAAACTCGTAGTGTTTAAAATAAATTGTTTTATTGATCGCTATGGCATCTAAAAATAAAAATGATCAAGTAAATCATCCTAAACATTATACTTCTGATCCTAGTGGTATTGAATGTATTGATATCACTCGTCATAGAAATTTTAATATAGGTAATGCTATTAAATATCTATGGAGAGCTGGTCTTAAAGAAGATAAAGATCGTAAGATTATTGATAAACAAGTTGAAGATCTTAATAAAGCTGTTTGGTATCTTGTAGATGAGATTCATCGTCTTGGTGGTAGATGTACTGTTAAGACTGATTCAATTAATACTTGTTTGCCTATTGATAATGAAAGTATTATTGATGCTGTTATGAATTATTCTAAAGTTGTTGACGGTACTTGTAAAACTCTTTTAGGTGTTGGTGGTAATAATGATGAATGTAGAGGGATATTACGTCGTACAATTGAAGATCATATTGATTATTGGTATAGAGTTCAAAAAGATGGTGGACAAACTAAACTTGATATGTGATGAAATTTGTTAAACCTGTTAGTGTTATTCATACAGCTCATAATCTTAAAGGTGGCTTGCAATTAGCTGAATTTGCTGGTCGTCTTTGTTATAAATCTGAAGGTAAGACTGCACCCGGAAGTTACGTTAAGTTTCTTCTAATGCTTATTGATAAAGGTCATACTTCAATTCTTGAGCATTGCCCTATTTATGTTTGTGGGTATCATGATATGATGAGTATTGAAATGATAAACATTAGACATTCTGCTTTTTCTCGTTTTGTTGCTGATATTAAAGATACAAGACCTAATTCTAATTTCTATTATATCTACACTAATCTTCGTGTTGTATATAATGAAAGTCCTGAATTAGCTAAAGCTCTTATTCAAACTTCTACTATGGAAGGTGATGAGATTTGGAAAGCTCATGGTGTTGCTTGGTTTGTTCCAAAATTCGATCATCCTTTCGCTCGTATGAGTGCATATATAACTACTCTTAGAAGTGTTGTCGATGAACTTGTACGTGAACGTGTTCAATCAGATGCGGTTGAATCTACTCGTTGGTGTGATTATTCTAATGAAGGTAGATTTGAAGGCATTTCTTTCTGTCTTCCTCATTGGATTGAAAATTCAACTTTCAACGCTTGTTTTAAGAGATTCCTTAAAGATGTTGAAGCTATTGAAAAGAATGAAGATAAAATTCAACGTCTTTACGATCTTGAAGATATTGCTTTTTGCTTATATCAAAATGATACTAATATTGCAAATAAGCGAGCATATCATTATATCAGATGTTGCATCATGGATGAGATCTTTTATAATGAAGCTAAAGATGAACTTGATTTACCTGCTCAAGATGCACGTGAGTATTTGTTCTTAGGTGTTAAGAGTGAAATGTATTATACTGGCTTTAATAAAGAGTGGGATAATATCATTGATAAGCGTCTTTATGATAAGTATGGTAAGGCACATCCAAATATGCACACTACTATGCAACAATGTAAAGATCATCTCGATGTGATTAGAACTTCTCAAAAAGCTATTACTGATTCAGATCATGGCGGAGAAAGTGAAAGTGCAGGTGAATAGATTACCAGCATTTATACCTCTTGATATTTATATTAAATATTACGGTAAACCTACTACTGTATTTGAACAAAGTAATTTAGATTTACCTGTAAGTTATTATGATACTCTAACTGAAGGTATGAGTCTTATTCATAGACCTTTTGTTGCAGGTTGGGCTAGTGTTCCTACTAATACTTTATTAGTTAAGGATACAATGGTTCGTTTTAAAGAGATTGAAGATTATAGTCATTACCAAACTGAATTGAATTTCGATGAATCTGTTTAAAATACAAGCTAATATTGATAGGATATTAGAATATGCTGCTGAGAATGGTGGAGATATAGGAGAAAGTGGTGCTGAGGAACTTGCGATTAGTGAAGAAGAACTTGGTGAGAAACTTTATGCTTATGCTTTTGTTATAGATCGTTATAACACTGATATAGCATTACTTAAACAATACAAGCAAGCTCTTGATGATCGTGTTAAACGTACTGAAAAAAAGATTAAACGTCTTAAAGATGTTATAGCTGAATGTGCGTATAAGTATGGTGAACCGGTATTAAAGAAGAATGCTGAAACAGGTATTAAAGAACCTACTGGTAGTGTGTCTCTTAAATATCCGAATATTACTATTAGTGTTCGTAAAGGCCAGGAAGTTGTTACAGATACGGAAATGTTTAATAGCTTTCTTAATCAAATGTATCAATACTTTGAAAATCCATCTGTTGATACAGTACCTGCAAATATTGATGCAATTAAAGGTTTTATTGATGTTAAACTTGATAAAGGTTTAAATCTTGATAAAGCTAATAAGATTAAAGCTATTCTCGCTGAACATGGAATTGCTTTTGAAGAAGGTGATTTCAAATTCTATGTTAATAGTACTAATCTTAAAGAAACATTGAATCAATCTCCTGAAGGTCTTGATGCTTGGACGCTTCAAGAAAAGGATATTGTTACAATTAAGAAATAAACTTCTATTGAAACAAAGTATATTATGCCTTTTGTAAATTATCAAAGACGTCCTCTCGTATTTAATGAAATGGGTAAACCTATTAATGATTTGAGTATGGAGGATGCTATTAAAAAAGCAAATCTTGATTATAAAGTAGGTATTAAAGAGACTCGTGTTCGTCTTGAAGATCCTGCTAATCCGGGTAGCTTTCTGTTATACAAAGTTCCTAACAGTTTTGCTACTTATAGAGAAGATACAAATCATGTATTTGGTGCTGTAGGTTCTAAGTATGAAGTTGTACAGAACTCTGTAGCTCTTGATTTTATTAATCAAATATGTGATTATGATAAGAGTATTCGTATTGAAACTGCTGGTTGTTATAAGAATGGTGCGAGTATGCTTGTAACTGCAAAATTCCCTGATGCCATTACTATTGATAATAAAGATCTTATTGATAAATATCTTCTATTTATCAATAGTCATGATGGTTCTGGATTAATCACGTGTGCTGTTACAAACATTCGTGTTATTTGTAATAATATGCTTAATCAAGCTATTAAAAATGCAACACAACAGTTTTCTTTTAAACATACAAAAAATGTTCACAACGCTATTATGAGTGCTGTGAATAGTATTCGTGCTACACATATCTATCATGAAGCTATGCAAGAATCTATGCAAGCTCTTAAAGCCATTAATATTAAATCTAATAATATGACTGGCTTTGTGTATAATCTGTTTCTTAATGATGAACAACAAGAACACATGAAGCTTAGAACTAATATCTTTGCTGCTGATAAAGATATTATTTCTACTAAGACTCAAAATAAAGTCAAAGCTGTTCTTGATACTATTGAGAATGGTGTGGGTCAAGAGTTACATCGTGGTACTGTGCTTTGGCTTTATAATGGTGTGAGTTGTTATCTGAATAATGTTGTTGATTATAAGTCTTCTGAAGATCGCTTTGAAGCTCTTACTAAAAAAGGTGCTTATAAGCTAAATCAAAAGGCTTATGATCTTGCCTTAACGGCACTAAGAGCTGCATAATGGAAGAAACTAAAACACATACGTGTTATATTGAAGTTGATGGGAATGTGATTACTCGTGATGCAAATGGAACTCTTATTCAAGAATTTACTGGTAATTGGTCTGTTTTGCATAAGGTGTATAGATTCGCTACTATGACCGCTGCTGAAAAGCAAAAGCATAAGCGTTTATCTCCTAATCTTTATATTGGTAGTATTAAGTATGTTATGAGGCATCCGGGTACTAACAGTAGTTTTGTTATTACTTCTACTCAAATTAAGAAGATTCTACCTTTCATTGTTAATGTTAATAAAGTCAGCTTTGGTGGACTGAGTGAATGTGGTGAAAGTGAGGAATACTATTAATACTTTTAAGCATAGTGCTGTTACAAGTGCTATGCTTAGTTCCGCTCCTGACCACACCATGTTCCCTACTGGGGTCTGGAAAGTGTTACTAATGCTACTATGATTATCATTAAATTGCATCGTTATCATAAGCCGTGATAATGATGCAAATGTTTGATAATGATAACTTCAATAGAGCCTTATAGAGACATTTTCTTTTATGATATGAACTAGTTATCGTCTGCCAATAGATAATCAATATATAAAGCCCGCAGGTGGCAAAAATGGCATTGTGGAGCATTGCAGACCCCGGTAGAGGGATAGATGTGGAACGGGCGGAGCGTTCGCAATGACACGAGCAGGAGTATGAGTAGTATAGATACAAGAAGAGAGAGGACTGACAGTATTATCTGAAAGCCCTCTCTCATTTTTTTTAAGTCCAACAGAAGTCCTTACTTATTTAGTTCAACTATCATCTGTAATATTGGGTTCTGTTGCATATAGTATGTATTGTTCTTTGGTAAATAGAACATCTTGTTGTATTGATTGAATAACGGAATAGTTTTCTTAAATGCAATCCAACGTTTATCTTCATCTTTATATGTACCTCTATCATAAAGCATTTCTTCATCATCTACAATCATTGGAGCAATAAGTGTCCAATAAGCAAGATTAAGAACATTAGACATACTTGTTTCAAAAGGTATAGGTGCCTCCATAGTACGTTTATAGAATGAATAAAGACCCCAAGGTGAAGTTTCATAAAGTTCAGTTTGAACACCATAAATAGTATAACAAGCAAGAGCAAAGAATCGATTTTCATCAAGTTCATCGTCATCATCTTTTGCAGCATATAGACTAGCAGCTACAAGAGATAAACCAACAAGAGTTGTAAAATTAAACATGGCTCTTTTTATATTAGCCTTTTGAGCTTGAGGTAAAGTATTATATCTAAAGTTTATATCTTTGAACCAATATAATAAACCGCAGAACCCATTGAATATAGCTTTAGCTTTAGTAGCAAAATCAATGTCTTCGTCATTTTCTATAGCTTTATCAATAGTTTCTCTATAAGCACTTTTGCCATTAGATAATAGAAAATTTATCATATCCATGTAAGCCCCACTTCTATAAGATTCAAGACGTTCATCAAATACAATTTTACCTACACGTTTACCCCAATATCTAATAAAGTTAGGACGAAGCCATTTACGGAATTGAAGAATAACCTCTCCCCACATCTTACCAGATAACATAGATTTATCAAAAGTATTATAAATACCATGAAGACTATGATTAACACCTTTAACTTTACCTAAGAACTTAGCAAAATCCTCAAGAGTTATATTACTTCCAGCTTTAATTGAAGCGATACCGTCTTTAAGTTCAAAAGCATCATATATAACTTGATTCTTTTCAAACTCAACTCTAGCATTCTTAAGACCTTCTTTATAAGCCTTAGCGTAATTAGATTTCCATTCGTTAGTAAAGTTATTAGCACGATAAGCAATAAATCGAGAAAGATAATCTATAAATTCAACGTTATTGCCTTTAACAGATTCTTGTTTATCTTTATATGCTTTATACTTAGTATAAGTTTCATCATCAACCATATCTCTAAAAAGACGTTCTCTAAGTGAGAATACGAATTGATCATAATTCATAATAGTACCTGCAACAATGCGATGAGTTTGCATAGCTGACAAGAAAGTAGCGAATTGCAAATAATGCTCACCAATAGTATTAGGAGCAAACATCACATTATCCCATTTAGACATACCAAGAGAAACAATATTAGTCTTAGTATCTACTCCAGCTTCAATATGATCTTCAAAAATATTACCAGCTAACTTCATTAAAGCTGCATCAAGATTATTACAAGTATATTCACCAAGTGATGCCCATAATGATGGAAGAGCTTTAATATACATTTCATGAGCTTTAAGAAGTGTAGCTTTAGTAGTAAATTCACCACCAGTTGCTTCGCTTACAATATTGATATGACCTGTACCAATATTCTTTAAAGCAGCAGTTAAGTTCATCCACATAAGAGATTTACTATTAACTGTATGAAGTATATTAAGAAGTTGATCAGTTAATGTATTAATACGATTCTTACCTTCAAAAGCATCATAAAATTTCTTAAATCTATCAAAAGCTTCTGTTTCTTTACCTTTACGAGAAACAACTTCAGTTTTATGAGTATAAAGAGATAGAATCTTATTAATAACATTCTTATTCTTAACACCATATTCACGAGCTTGAAACTCAGGCATAGCAAGAATAGTTTGCAGAAGATTAAGTTCAGGCTCAAAGTCACGATTAACTTTAATACGTTTAAGCTGATTAATATAATTAAGAGTAACATTCATAGGGTCAAAGTTCATACGATCTCTAACATCACCTAATTGTTTATCAGATAACTCTTTATTATATTCGATAATATCTGCAATAGAAGTAATAGGTTTATAATAGCCTCTATGTTTAGCTATTTTATTAGCTTTTTCAATTAGAGCATCATAAGCTTCTTTATTTGTAATAGCGTAGAGATCATACTTAATACGACCTATAACTTCTGGACGATTAAGTGCAGTAGCTTTAAGATAGTATTGAGTCTCTCCACTAAGTGTATTTTTATAATCATCTTCTTGTAATTCGTGATAACCAGCAAGTTGTTTAAGAGCATTCACATGATTAGCAGATATGAAAGTCGGGAAGAAACTAGCAGATCTAACAGTGTTAGGCATTGCAACATCATTAAGTTCTGCAAACATCTCTTGCATTTCAACCATCATATCAATATCAGAATGAGTAAGTTTACTAAACTTAGCGTCTCTATAATCAGCTTTCGCAGTTTGGACTTGAAGAAGAACTCGATTAGTAGTTTGACCTCTAACACTAAGTTTAATATTATTAGCTTCAGCAAATTTCTTACGAATCTTAGATTTATAGACACGTTCAATCAGCTTAGTATAATAGTATGCTTCTTCGGCACTAAGATTAGGAAAATACTTCTTAGGATTACTATATACATCTTCAAGATCAAGTTCAAGTCTACCTTTAACAATTTTGGCAGGCATTGAAACATTCATAGTAGAATATATAGTTTTACCTACAGCACGAACTCTTTTCTTATGTTCTTTCTCAAGTTTAGCAAGAGCATCTTGAGCTTTCTTAACTGTAGCAAAATCATCAGATTCTAATAAAGGTTCTAACTCAGACCTTCTCTTAATATAATCATCGTATTCACGAGCTTTACCAATTTGATAATCATAGTTAGCTTTAGTCATATCAAATGGTGTAGCAAGTTGACAATTAGCTTCGTTAATGAATCTAGCTCTAAAGTCATTAGAACGAGATTGAGAGAAAGTCATATCAGGTTTACCATTAGACTTTTCTTTATAGAATCTATCATACTTCTTAAATAATGCGAATGTACGTTTGTTATTATTGAAAGCAAATTCGGTAGCATTAAGAGTATGGAACTCATATTGAGAAAGAACTGTATCAATGATTGGAATACCACTTTGAGCAGCAGAATCTAACCATTTAATAACAGTAGATAAATCAAGATTATCATCGAGCATACGACGAATGTTCTCTTGAATATCTCTTTCATTTATAGTATAAACACCAATTTCATCAGCATTAAAACCATTTTCAACAAGCTTATCTTGAATATACTTAAATTTAGTATTGAAAGCAGGATTATGACTTCTTTGATTGATTAAGAAACCAAAGTAAATCTTAGAAGCATCAACAACTTTACGTTTAAGAGGCATAATCTCAGCATATAAGCCTTTAAGATTAAGAAGAGCTTCATTAAATTCTGCAACACTATCTTTAGTATTCTGAGAAGCATTTTCAAAACTAGCTTCGTCAATAGGATCTAGATCTTCAATATAAGCTTGAGACTTTATAAGACTACTAAGTTTATTCAGATCAGTAACCCATTGTTTACGATCAGCAACAGTACCTTTAGTCCAAAGTTTAAATATGGTATTAGTATCCATTGGCATTTGAATAGCTTTAATCATATCTTTAACATTCTCTAGTATATTAGCATTATACTTGAATGTTTCAACATAATTAGGAAGACTATTCATATCTCTACCAAGTTTAGCAATTTCACTTTGAGCTTTAGCATCAAGCTTATCAAGATTAGTATTAAGTTCACCCATGAGATTCATTTCATCTCTAAGAAGTTTAGTATTACCAATAGCAGTCTTTTCAACTTCATAAAGAGTATTAATAAATTCAAGGTTTGACATACTAATTCCAGTATTATCATCAGCTATAAACTCTGTATCTAAGACTTTAGAGAACTTAGGAGTTGAGTTATTAATAGTGTGAACAGTAGTATTAAGATCTTTTTTAATACCAATGTAATCAACTATAATATCATTGATACCATCAGCTTGAATTGCACTAACGTTAGTTGGATTTAGCCTTTGAATAAGCCTGTCTAAGCCCTTAAAAAGTTGTCCTTGTATTGTTAGTCGTTTCAATTGAGAAAGCGTCTCTCCGTTGCCGACAAGTGCCAAATTTTGGATTTCCGAGGGCAGTGTATCGGTATCGAAAGTGTCATTGATAGCTGCCTGCAATGGGATAGTAGTAATAGCAGAAGTATCAATAAGACCTCTATATGTATCAGATTCATTACCAATATAAATTGTATAATCAGCGTTACTTGTAGCAGCGTCTATAGCTGATGTAAGACTGTTATGAGTTTCTATATTAGTAACAGATGAATCAAATCTACGATAGAACTTACTTAAAATAGTAGCAAGTTTCTCGTATATTTCTTGAGCTTCAATGTTATATTTATAATAATCATTAGCTGTAGTAAGATATTCAGATTTAAATGTCTTATTAATAGGATAATAGAACGTACAATCATTAATATCAAAACGCTTATAAAGCATACCTTCAGGTAATTGAGCTTTATAAGTCTTCTTAAGACCTGTAAGTTCTTTATCAATTACCTTTTCACGAGTTTTAAGATATATATCATCAGCATAACTAGAATTATTTACATATCTAGTAGGTTCAAAAATCATTTGACCAACGATGTTCCAAATATCATTATGTTTAATACCAATAGCATTTTTAATAACACTATTAAGAGCATCTTCTATATACTTACGAGTTTCAAGATCAACATCTTTATGCCATTCATTAGCTACTGCACCTTTAAGATCAAATACAGCTCTAGAGAAATTACTCTTAGTAATCTTAGTAAAAGTTGGAGTTTGATCTTTAACTTTACTCTTCTTACCATTAGTATCGTAAACATATTCAGGCTTCATATATTTAACGATACGAGTATTCTCTGAATTAGCACGAACAAAAGCTTCAATGAAAACATCAAGTTCTTCGTTAGTTCTAAGAAGAATATTATCTTTATTCGCTTGACTAGCATAAAGAGCTTCAGCATAGTTATAAAGAGCAGCATTTTCTGAACGGAAGTTACTACCACCATCAGTAATACCTTGTTCTCTCATAGCTAATCTAATATCTCTATCACTAGTACCGTCGATAGATTCAAAACTAAGAGAATCAAATTGATCTCCCCATGAAGTCTTATAAGCACTTACATAATTACCATCTTTAGTTTTGAACTTACCATAAAGGTCAATAGGAATATACTTAGAAAGATTACGACCAAAATCAAGTTTATTAACCCAAAATGCGTATTTAACTAAGTTCTCACCAAGAATACGACAATACTCATCAGGACTATTAATAAGCTGAAAGAATGTATCTCTAGTAAAATCAACATCATCACTTTCTTTAGTTGAAATAGAAATATATCCAGTTCTTACAATTGTACTCTCCATAGTATTAGAAGAAAGTAATGAAAGAATATGATTAGGATTAAGTCTAAGATTACCTTTAGTAACATATTGACCATTTACAGCAACATATCTACCATCAGTAAGTGTATTCTTAACCATAGCTAATTGAATACCAACAGGTAATTCTTTAAACATAGCTATTTTTTCATCATGAGTATAATTTCTACTTTCAAGTTCATTGTACCAATTTTTAAGATTGACATTAGTAAGAGCTAAATCAACAGCACCTTTGAATTTAAATTCATTAGTTTGTTCGTCTTTAACAATATTAACACATCCTAATAACTTAGCACGTTCAGCAAGAAGTGTTTCCGGACTTTTACTGTCATCATTAAAGAAAGGCATTTGTCTAACTTTATCAATAATAGCATAATTAACCAGAGCTTCTCTAAGTTCAGGATTATTAATCTGTTTAAGTTTAGCCATACAATAATTAATCTTATCTTTAAAAGCAGGATTCTCACTAATGAAGAGATCATGAAACATATTAACAGAGATCTCATTAGTAGAATACAATTGTTGTTGAAGAATAGGATAAGCACTATCTTCAATTTCCCAATTAGTATTAACAACTGACGGAAATATAGCTTCAATCATTGATTTATCACCAATTCTAAAAGGAGATTTAGGTTTATCAAGTTGAATTACCTTACCATCAGAATCCTTATTTTCAAGAAGATAATCATTAGCTTTAAGCAACCAATTATCAATGACTTCACCTTTATCAGTAATTGCATTTACACTATAGTATTTATAGAGTAATTCATTGCGCATACTTTCAGGAATACCTGCATCTTTAGCATTCTGAATAAGAGTATTAACATTATACTCAAGCATTGCAATAGATTCAAAGAGCTTATTACTTTCAGAAGTCTTAGGACCAGCACCTTTCTTTTCAGTAATAAGACATCCTTGTGCACGTTTCATAGCATTTACAGCTTTATCAACGTACATATAGTAATCTAAAACTTCAAGTTGTCGATTAAGATAATTAGCATAAGCTTCAAAATCTTCAACTGTATGTTTATAGTTTTGACCTTCTTTAAATAGAGAATCAAGTTCAGTAATAGTTTTAGCTTTATTCTGAATCTTACTATCTACTTCGTATGCAGTAACACCAACTTCATTTGCAAGAGCTTCAATAAATCTAGCCATAGCATGAGTTTGTTTCATGTTTATCGTATGACCATGTTCATGAGCTTTAGCAATTGCCATATTACTAAGATCTTCTTGTGCAAGATATTTACTAAGTTTAGTAATAATATCTTTAAGACCTACATTATCTTGTGTAGTTTCAAAATAACTCTTAGCAAAAGCTTTAAGACTATTACCTTTATCAGCAAGTAGTTTACTCATAGTAGCAACAGCGTCAATCATATAATCACTGCGTACATTATGGAAACTAACATTAGTGAAGTTATTAGAGTTTTCAATAGACTTAATTGAAATATTCGTAACAAAATCAGTAATGATTTGCTGAGATTCAATAAGAGCAGAATAAATATATCTATTAGTACCTTCAACTTTAGCATTGCCAGCATTAAGATTAGCATTCCAACTTATAGGGAATGAAGCAAGTAAAGCGGTATTACCAATAGTATATGTATTCATATTAAACCAAAGATTATCTTTAACAGCATCAAGAATATGAGATGTTAATTCAGAACGCTGTGCAGATATAGGCTCATCATTTATATCAGTCCAAGTACCATAATCGTTATTATAAAGAGAACGACACCAAATTGTAACACTATTAGAAGCTACATCTACTTGAACACTATGTTCACCATTAGATAATCTTTCATCTTTAAAGCATTTAAGAATCTGTTCTCTAGCCCATTCAGCTTTATTAGGAATATCTTCATTATAACCTTTAATATCACTGAAATTAAGTCTAATAGGAATAGCAAATTCATCAGACAACATAGTCTGTGTAAATCCCATTATAGATAGAGCATTATCCGCTGCAATGGATTGACCTTTAAGAACTGCAATATTATTATTAATATTACGAATCTTAATCTGATCAATAAGAAAATGCTGATTCATCATAGAGTTATCATAACCAGCAATTCTATTTATATAAGCAGCAGCAGCTTTACTATGATCAAACTCATTGGGTTTCTCTTTATTAAGAGTATTCTTAATATCAGAGTGAATACCAATCCAAGTATCAATTATAGCATTATCCTTAGCAGCTCTAGGCATACGACGATATTCATTAAGACTATTCCATTTTGGAGTAACAGTTTCTTTAATGAATTTCTCGTATTTAGCATCATAATCACTCTTAGCTTTTTTAAGTTTAGAGTAAATACTAGCTTTAGTATCATATAATGCTTTAAGTTCTGCATCAGATATAGCCGGATTCATATTTGCAGCATTATAAGCTTCAATCTCGGCAGACTTCAATTCCATAGCTTTAGCAAGTGCATTACGCTCGGATACGTTCTTTGAATAGAAGCGTTGTTGCTGTAAGTTTGCATATTCTTGCTTTAAGCGTCTTATAACAGAATCATCAATACTAGCTTGTGCATTGATTTTAGCATTAATATCTGCAAGTTCGTTAATCAATGGAATCTTTTCTTTCAGATATGTGTTTTTAAGTACATCTTTAGTTTTACTAAAGTAAATATCAGAAACATATTCCAAAGATTGACGTTTATAAGTATCACTATCATTTTTAGTATATTCAACGTATTGTCCATCAATAACGTCAAATTCTTTCATAGATAAGTAGATACTATCAATATCGTAGTCCCAACCAGTACGAGTAACAAGATGTTCAGGAACTATAGCTTGACTAGCACCATTATTCAGAACTCCTACAACTTTAGCGACAAACATAGATTGATGACCCTCAGTAGGAATACGAATACCAAACATCGTTCTAAGATTCTCCGGAACACTATTCAAATCAAGATTACCATTAGCATCTAATTTAAATCGAGAATCCCAGTTATTAAGTATAATCTCAGCAGGATGAAAGACTTTAGTACCATCAGCTTTAGTTTCCCAATATTCACTTTGAAGTTTAAAGTCAGCATTTTTCTTAATTATAGGCGTACCGTTAGCATCTCTTTTAATCGTACCATCTTCATTAAGTTCAGCCCGAGATTGCCAATAATCATCAGAGAACTTAATTTGACCTTCAAGATACATACGTTGAACATTAGCTTGGGTCCCTTTAACAATCCCTTTTTTGTCCAACGTAACAGCAGCGGGTTGTAAGAAAGTATCAGGTTGAATAGTAACGTGAGCACCTTTAAGTTTAAGATTAGTAACACGACGTGTAATACGAGCTAATAGAACTGATTCAATACGACTCTTAATCGTAGGATGATAAAAAGGTATAAAAGGTTTACCATTAACAACAACAGTAGCTTTTATGAAATTTCTATCAATTTCAGTTTCATTAAAATATCTACGAAGATCTGCAAGAACTAAATCAAGATCAACACCGATAACATTTCTGAGACCACCGTCAGTTTCAATTGAAGTATATTTAATATTACCGTCATTAGTAATAGCACCCCAATCAGCCAACAAACGATACATCTCATCATTTGCGTTAGCAGAAAGTAACATCTGATAATACTCAAAAGCTCCTGAACCATCATAAGAATAATCTCCAGTTTTACCTTTACGAACAGTACTACCTATAGTATAATCTCCATTAAATACAAGGTTATCAAGAATACGCTTTTGAAGCTGAGTACCAATCTTATTCTCTTCATCCATAAGATGCGAAGGAACTTGTTGTTGAATATAGAGGTTACTATGACTAAGAGTATGTTTAAAATCTTCAACACCTTTAGGATAACCTTTTAATTCAAGACGTTTGGTAGCTTCATTATACTGAATATTAAGAGTAGCTTTTGTACCATTAGTATAAGTGTATTTACCATTTGCATCTAAAATAGGGAAACCTTTAGAATCAACTGCAATATCTCTAGATATATCAAAGAGTTGAACTTTAGGCATACCACCAACTTTATGACCAGATTCAAAGTTAATAGAATCAATACCTTCTTGTTTCATCCAATCATAAAGAGTTTCATAACCAGTACCTTTATATATACGTTTGAATATAACAAGGGTACTATTCTTATCTTGATGCGAAAACACAATATCAGTATTAAATCTATTATTAAGCGTAGACTTACCACGTTTATAGAAGTAATACTTTAACTGTTCAACAATACGTACATAATCACTAGGACTAATAGGTGTATCCTCATCAGCAACAATATCAGCTAAAGTTCTACCAGAAGGTAAAGTAAAACTATCATAATCACCCATAGCTTTGAAACGTCTAATACACTCATCTTGTGTAATAACATTGAAAGCATCGGCAGTTGTAATAGTCTTAGAACCAAAGCGTCTATTAAGTTCATCAGAAGTTGCTTTATCATTTGCAAATGGTTCAAGCATCTTCTGTAACATATTGTCTTTAAGATTAACATCAGATACAACAATCTGTGTATATGTAGTATTAGAACGAGTAGTAGAACCCGGTCTTACACCTTGAGATGCACGCTTAGCCCAATCAAGAGCATTCTTAAATTCAAAAGTATAACCAGTGAATATCTCTTGAATAGCTATATCAGCAACATAATGATTACAAAGAAGATTAGAAACAACATAACCCCAATAACGATCATTTTTATAATCTTCAGGAAGCGTTTCATTAAGAGCTTTAAGTTGATTCTTATATGTAAGAGTCGATTGAATATTATCTCTAACAGGAGCTAGATAATCAAAAGCATCTTGAAGATGACTATTGATTCTATCAACAAACATTCGCATATAAGCATTATCAATAACATCGCCGTAAGCAGTATTGAAATCTTCACCACAAATCATAAATGGCTCGAATTTACCGAATGAACTTGCGGCATTAGGATGAAGCTCATTAAAAGCATCTTCGATATAATCTATAATGCTTCTTACAGTAGTATTACCGTTAGCATCAGTGTATCTAAAATTAAGATTACCAAACTTAAAGATATTACCTGTAGGCTTACCATTTTTAAGAAGAGCTTTACCATCCCAAAATATAGGAGCTTGAAGACCTTCAAATATATCTTTATCAAAAGAACGACTTTCATAGAAATCTCTAAAAGCAGCTTCCGCATCACCATTATGATCACTAATCATTCTACTACGCTCATCTGAACTTAAAGAATTAAATTCTTGACGAACATCATCTTCAGATCTAAGAAATTCTTTCTTAATAGAAAGAGTTTGAGTATTAGCATTATAATCAAATAGCAGACGTCTAGCTTCAAGCATCATTTCCATTTCAGTACGAAAAGTATCTTTTACACGTTGAAATAGATAATTAGATTCAAGATCATTAGTACGAGCTATTCGATAATTAACAAAAGTACCATCAGTATTTATAAGTTTAAACGGAAGACTTCTTTTAATAGCATTAGGTTCAGTAAGAGTATTTCCAGTTACAAATTCATATATACGAGACGCATCAGCAGAAGGTAATGAATAACGACCTTGGAATTGACGAAGAATAACATCACGTGTCCAAATGTAATCGTGCATATCAACATAAGGAGTTCCAATACCTTGATCACGATTAGATATACCATTAAATCGAGCATATTGAAAAGCTTTAACAGCTTCAACATTAACAGGATTTACAGCATCAAGAATACGATAACCATTTTCGTCAAGTATAGCATTACCATTTTCATCTTTTCTAAAATTAAAGAAACCTTTACCATCACCACCCATACCATTACCAAGATTCCAAATAAGAGGATGATATTTAGTACCTTTAGATTTTAAGAAATCATTGAAACGATATTTCATGAGTTCTACATTAACTTCACCAATACGATTAACAATACCTTGAAGCATTGATGTAATATGATTATAGAACTCAGGAGTATATTCTTGTTCACCTTGAACATTAATGTAAGACAAATCAACTTTAATAGCCGGATCACAACCACCTACAGTTGCAAGAATATTAATACGACCACGCATATCATCTACAACAGAATCAATTTCATCTCCTGCTTTGAAACCTTCATAAAACAATCTTTTTATTCTACGTGATTGACGATCTTTAGCTTTTTCACTTTGTTTATCAGTAACATTAGCTTTAATTTGATTAAGAATCTTATCAAATACACCGTCAATATTAACAAGTTCAGTCTCAATTTTCTGATATACAAGTTTATTAACTTTATTATCATCATTTCCGTCATGATATAAAGCTTTAATTACATCAAAAGGAACACTAAATTTAATAGATAAATAATTAAATATAGTATTAGGAGACCAATTAATACCAACATTGTTAGATTTATACAGTAAAGTATTTACTTTATCAGTAATAGATTTACCGGTTTTATATATAGCATTGATATCATACTGAACAGCAGCACGACTACCAACATATTGAAATTTATTACTAAGAATACTACGATATTGATTGTAAATATTAGTAGTAGCAAATGATTGACGATTACTCTCTTTAACAGAATAGGCAAGACTATAATCATTTTCTGACATATTATAACTCATAGTCTCACTTTGAGTAACAACAGTCGTAGCCATATCAACAGATGCCATGTACATATTGTAGAATATTTCTTTACGTTCAATAGTACTAGCATCATCATTTGGAAGAATCTCAATTTGATCAATAATAGGTTGAAGCTGACCATTATAAACAGATTCAGAAGTAACTTTAAGACTATTTATAAGCTCTTCTTTATTAGCTGCATAACGAGTAGCATCAATCAAAGAATTCCAAAGAACATTAATATCAAACGGCATTGCTAAACCATATTTATTATAATAAGAAGCAGTACCATTAAATTGAGAATCTTCAAGTGTAGCAAACAGATTACTTTGATTATTATAAATTATTTCTGTAAGCATACGTTTAAATCGAGAAGAAGCAGTATTCTTACGATCAACTTTAAATTGAAGAGAACTATTCCAAGATTTATTGATATTTTGCTCATCAGTCATAGAAGCACCATTGATCTCTCCCATAGTCATGTGGTCTTCAACATCGAAATCATTAATATCAGCCATAAATTCGGCTTTATAATAATTAATAAAACTCTGCCAAATACCTTGATCATCAAGATTATCAAGTTGATCTGCAAGTCTAAGAAGATTATTCATCTTATTTTCATAACTAGTAAGAAGAGCATCATTATCTATAGCTTCATCAGTTGCTCCAGCAGCTTCAAGTTCATCAAGACGATTATTGTATTGAGCTGCAAATCCTAAATAACCAACATCAGGATTATCATTTTGAGCATACTGACGCAATACAGTAGCAATTAAAGAACGAATTGTAACACCATTCTTAAAATCTTTGTAAGTAAGATTTTTGAATTGAGGTTCAAGTCTAAAAGCAATAGCAGCAAAGATACGATTCAAATACATTTGCTCACTATCAGCAATAAAAGGATAACCATTATCATACAGAACTTGTGCTTTCTTAGCAGGTATATGTTTATGAAATGACCTTATTTCCGGCTCTCCCTGCTCGTTTAATGGTATGGTAATACTTTTAGTCAAGCGTTCTATATTATTGCCATAGACGCTCTGAAAAGTGGCAAATTGAGCGTCTGTCAGTCCTGCATTTTGGACGGCACGAAGCAAAACCCAGTCCCCATACTCAGATGTAAACGAAGCAGATTTAAGAGCATCATAATCAGCTTTAGCAACAGCACGTGCTTTAACAGGATCATTAGGATAGAGCTTTTTTGCCCTATCCCATAGATCTTGAAAACACTTACTATCAGTATAGCTATCACCAACTTTAATCTGAGGGATAATATTACAATCTAAACCCATAGTAGAAGTTTTATACGTTTAACAAATACGTTTATTAGTTTCATCTAAGTTACTATTTTTATTCAAGCTATCAACTGAATCATGTAAATATTTTACAGCTTCGAGAACTTGTGCAGCTTTGATATTACTATTGGAACTAGTACCAAGTCTAGCCCTACGACGAGGAGTAGTTTGTGTAGGAGATTCAGCAGTAGCGTTTGCATCACCATTCGCAGCTGTATTAACAGCATTTTGAACTTCTGTAGTCGTAGATTCAACAGTAGATACAGCAGACGTTCCGCTCCCTACCACAGTTCCTTCTCTACCGGGGACTGGAGAGTTCATCCGAATACCATAAGTAATACCATCAGGTTCCATATCTCTAAAGTCTTTATTATAGATTCTATTAAGAACATCATTAAAACGTTCCATAAGAGAATCAGTTTTAACTTCAGTATCTTTGAAACCAAAGATCTTCTCAAATATATTAAGAAGAACTCGTTTAAACTTCTCCCAAAACGTAGGAGTTTCAAGATTCTCAGAACCTTTAACACGTTCAGTAGTAGAATGGAGTTCATTGAGAAGTCTAAAAATACGAGGATCGGTTAAAGCATAAGTAACAATTTCAGAGATAGCATCTTTACCATTGATAACATTCTTAGCACCTTTAACACGATCTTTAAGTTTAGTATCAATAGATTCAGATATACTAGAGATTTCTTGACTAACAATTTCAATAAATCTATTAGCAATACCTTTATCACTAAGCATATCCTTTAAGAATCTCTCACGATCATTTAAATCAGTTTTACCTGTAAGTTCAGCACGAGTATTTATAACAGCTTGATTAAAATCAGCAAACCACTCTTGCCATTCTTTATTATTATAATAAATAAGAGCTTCACGTTTAGCAAGTAATTTAGGATTATTAATATCTCGATGAGTAGCATTAAAGAATTTCATAATATAAGTATGAATCATCTCATGAGCTAGAGTACGAGTTAAATAACCTTGATGTTCCTTACGATTAGCATGATCATAATTGTAATTAATATCAATCCTAAATTGATTACGATAAAAACCATCATCAGCAATCTTAACAGGATCAGTATAACCTTCGCTTTCAATATTAATCTTAGCTTCACTTACATTATGCTTAATATAAACTGGATTAATACCAGCTTCATATTCAAGTATATTAGCAAGTTTAGAGATACTAGACCAATCTTCTTTATAACGATCAGCATCTTGAACTGTTTTAAGCAATTCAACAGGATCATAGAAACGCTGAGGAACATCAGTTTTAGTATCAAATGCTTTAGTTGCAATAGAAAATTTAATAGGGGCATTTCCAGCAATAGTAACATTACTTATAACATTTCCATATCTATCTTTAACTGAAGCTACATCTGAATATCTAGCATTAGTTGCCATATAATAGTCATATATATCTTCATAACGTTCGCCTGTAACTGGATCTGTATATCCAGTAGTATAAGAACTACCAGTAGAATCTTTAGCTACAGCAATTCCATCTTTAAGACCGAATTGACGAACTAGATTAGGAATTATACTATTAAGTTTATTATTAAACTTTTGAACATCAGCAGGAGTATCTAAGTAATAAACAGTATGTGGATAACTAGGATGATTTAAAGCACCATTATAATTAGCAACATCAAGTTTATTACTAGAAGTATAATGAATAACAGCGTCACGTCCATCAATAGTAGTTTGAATAAACTTATGATAAGCTTCTTTACCTTTACCATCACCAAGAACAGCTTTGAGCATTACATAACGTTTACTACCATCACCATTGTTACCAGATTGAAAATAAATATCATCTTGAACGGCACTACTACGTTCATTACATATAATAATATTTTGAAGTCTATTAGAAATATCAAGTCTAGCTTCGGTTATATTACCAGTATTAAGAGCAAGAATTTCTTTAATAGCATCACCAATATATTTTGTATATTTACCTAATTTACTAATACGAGCTTCTTCTGTTTCATCGGTGATAGAACCCATAATAGTATTAGGATATATAGGGAATACAGTATTAAGTGAATCAGTTTGAGGTATAACAACAACTTCATGACGTCTATTACCAATAAAAGTATCAGCTACATGAGGTGTTGCAAACTTATCTATATTCTGAACAATACCACCAGTTTTAGGATCTCTACCAACACCATTCTCATCAATAGCTAGTATTTGAACTCTAGGTTTACCTTTAGAATCAAGAACATCTTTAGTAGGCTTAATAGAATCTAATAAAGAATTACGATGATGCATAATAGGTAATCCATGTTTAGCTTCATGATCTTCGTTGCGAGCTTCATCATTAATTAGTATTCTACCAGCACTAATATGACTTATTCTAAAAGTATTAGAACCTGTAAAGCGAATATCATTACGAATAGCTTGATTATTACGGAAGATCATTTCATGACGATTAACAGCGTCATTGAAATGTTTCGTAATAGCCGTAGCATTCATAATACTATCCATATTTGAATGATTAATTCTAGAAGCAGGAAATAAATCAGTACAAATTTGATATATTTGATTAAATGAAAGAGCTACATTATCAATAGAAATTTCACCGTCAGTATCACCTGTATATTCAGAATCAACAACTCCAATCATTGTTTGACTATTCATAATATCTTTAATCTGCTTAGATGTAAGATTAGAATACACAAGTTCTTTAAGTGTATCCATTAGCTTCTTAAAGCGATCTTTTCTAAACTGATCAAAGATAATATCAATGTTACGTTCAGAGTTCTCTCTATCTTTAGCAGATATATTATTACGAGGATTAAAAGCAATATCGTAATGATACATGAATCTAAATAGCTCTCTTTGATATTCAGCAAAAGTCTTAGCCATATCATCAGTAAATGCAAATTTACGTGGATAATATACGCCATTTGCACCTTGAACTGTATATGCTATACCATTTGTAATAGTTTCAAGTTTAGGAATAGAACCTAATTTATACTCTTTACCATTACGATTCATTACAACATCATAAGAAGCTCTATTAGGATTCTCTTCTAAATCAGTTTGAACTACAGTAACCTCATCACCTTCTTTAATACCATCAAGTAACTCATAAATACCTAAGTTAGTAGCAGTACTATTACCTAGAATATTCTCAGGAGCACCGTTAGGACTAAAGTTAATATCTAGGCCTTCATGATATGTTTTACCTTTAATCTCAGGTGTACGATTAATAAAATCAAGAACTTGAGCTTCTGTTAAAGGTAAACCATTAGTAGGGGCAACATCTATAAGATCATAAAAGAAACTATAATTATTATAAAGCTCTTTATAAGTAGCATCTTTAGTTACTGCAAATCTAGCACTATAGTAATCACGTCTATTCTTAAATTCATTATGAAGATAATTAGTAATATTCATAATAGACATGATTTCAGGTATGAGTTCTTTGTAGTTATCACCACGATATTCACGCATACCATTAACAAGATCATAATAATTAATCTTATTAATTCTAAAACCACTTCTATCACTAATAAAAGCAACAAGCGTACCAAAGAGATTAAAATTATCAACAAAGATACCACCTAAGTCTTGAGCAATCATAGCAAATTTGTTATGAAGAGTTTCATCAAGGCGTATAGCAATAGCATCGGAATTATAATCTGTAGATTGAGTAAGAACTTGTGCAAACTTAGCAACAAGATCAGATTCATAAACAGTATTCAGAGCATCTGTAAGAGATTGCATATCTGATAACCATTTAGATTCATCTTTATATAAACTCTTAAGATTATCAAGAGCATTGATAGCATTACGACAGTTTTCAGCAGTATTCAATCGAATTGAATTTCCCCCTTCATCGATATTAATACTAACAGCAGCTGCGACTTTCTTAGCAGTTTCAATAATCTTAGTTTCAACACCAGTAAGTTTAGCGTCTGTAAAGTACTTATTCATTAGAGCTTTAATATAAGCATCAGAAGCATACTTACTACCAACTTTAGTGTTTCTAAGTAGCTTTGGAATCAGCACTAAGGCGTTTATCAAATCCGTGTCGAATAGTGCCGAATTTACCCCCTCTTGGCTCATTAGAGACGTTAAAAATTCGAGCATGGATTTAGTATCAATGCCCTCGATTTTGAAGTCTATAAGGGGCTGATTTGAAGCCGTTACAAACTCGATTGGCGCATCATCGGTATTAGTAGAACTTTCATCACTTACAAATTCAGTAGTAATACCATTAGCACTAGAAACAGTCTCTGTAATCTCAGTTTTAGGAGTAATAGTTTCATCAGTAGAACTCTGTTGAGCTTTGTAGCCCCCGGTAGGAGACAAGGACTGGTCAGGAGCGGAGCTTTGTGTTTGTCTAGCAATGAGAATATAATCATCGTTAGGAGTTGCCATATTAGCGGGAGTAAGCACATAACGATTAAGTTGATTCTCAAAACCTTCAATAACAATACCAACATCTTTACGAGGATTCGGAGTATTAAGCACTCTATATTCAACACCACCAATAGATACATACAAAGCATATTTAGGATTCTTACGACCTAAGTTATCTTCTATAGTATTATTGATAATATCAAATTTAGTTTGCATACTCTTAGCTTCCTGCATAATTTTGTTAGTAAGAGCATTAATATCACTCTTTGTAGTTTCACTTAAACCAAAGTGAACATCAGCTAAGAAACTAGGCAGAGGTCTACCACTTTGTTCAAGAACTTGAGCAGTATAACGACTAAGATGCCACAAATAACTATTAAGTTCAGCACTAAGATCACCGTTATTTATGCTAGGTGCATATTCAACTTCTGTTTTAGTAACAGCATCAATCCAATTGAATCTACGACCAAAGAATATATTATCGAATATAGAGTATTTAGCAGCAATACGAGTAACAATCCATTTAAGATTTGTAGTCGTAAGTGTATCAAATGAATTATCTAAAGCTCTATTAGTAGCATCATTAAACTCTTTAATTTCTTCAAGAAGCATTGCATCTTTAGAAGTAAGAGATTTGCTTTTACGTCTATTCTCAATAACGTTAGCAAGAGGTGAATCTGTAACTTGAGATTCAGATATAAGAGCATTATAGAGACTAGAAGCTTCATTGGATAAAGGTTTAATACCTTCAAATTCTCTATAAGATCTACCAAATGTACCGCTACCTATCGGTGCAGCATTTGAATCTTCTTCTGTTGCAAGCGCATCACGTTCTTCTTGTTGTCTCGCTTGACGTTCTTGTTCTGCTTTAAGTGCAGCTTCTCTACGAGCATTAGCGGCTTTAGTGTCAGATTCTTGTCTTTGTAGTCTAGCAAGACGGGCATTATATGCAGCTTTTCTTGTGTCTGAATCAGAGAACTTTGATTCATCCGCTTGTAAAGCTTCAGAAGTTTGATACGTATTAAGTTCATCAGTTAGATCTTTATCAGTAGAGGCTTTGATTTCATCTTCATATAATTTGATTTGATCTTTAATATCTTCAAATCCATTACCATTACGATAATAATCAAGTTCAGCATTAATAGCAGTTCTTCTATTTTCATAGAATCGTTTAGCTTCTTCTGGATTAGTAAGATTAGATAAAAGAGTTCTAGCTTGTTGAGCAGCCTCTTTATCATCTTTATTTAAATTAAGAGCTTCAATGTTTTTAGTTGCTGTATCTCGAATATTACTAATATCATTAAGAGTTTTATTGTAAGATTCAAGTTTACTATTAGCACCTTTAAGAGCTATTTTAAGACCTAGCAATTGCTCAGCAGTAGCATCTTTAGGAGCATTAGTGATTGCATTTTCAAGTTCACTTATTTGTTTCTTAAGACTAGCAATCATTTTATCGTAAACACTTAATGCAGCTTTAGCATCTTCAAGAGTTGCATTATTTTCAGCATAAGTATTTATATCAGCTTTCTTAGCTATACGAATATTATCGTCTGTATATTTAGAATCAACATAATTACTAAGATACTCTTTAGATTCAGCAGCACGCTTTTGATATTCAGCAAGATTAGCTGTAATAGCTTCGAGTTCTAGTTCATTAAGTCTTTTTTGAGCTTCAAGAGTAGCAATACGACGTTGATATTCATAGAGATTTTTGTCGGTAGTACCATTGACTGCATCGAAATGTTTATTGTAAATATCTTCAACAGCTTCAATCTTATTAAGAGTCTGTTCAAAGTAATTAGCATTTGCTAGTAGAGATTCACCTTTATTAAGTGCAATTTGTTCTTCGGCACTAATAGCTTCACCTCTATCTCTTCTATCTTTAATAGATTGAATTTCTTTAAGAGAAGCACTCATATTTCTAAGCATCTCTTTATAGAACTCAAGTGAACCGTCAAGACTATTAGCTGCAACTTGATTAAGAATAGCTTCTTGTTCTTTTAGTTTAGCACCAACTATATCACCTTCTGCAAGAGATTCAACAATACCGTCAAGACCTGAACGCATAGCTTCTGTAGCTCGTTCAATACCTTTAAGATATTCATGCTCTCTTTCAATACCACGTTTATTAATCTTAGTTTCAATAAATGGCATTATAGCTTGCATACCGGCACCACCTAAAAGACCTCCAATACCTTCAGTCCAAATATCAGGATCTTTAAGATAACTACTAGCTCTCATACTAAAATCAGTAAGAGCATCAGTATCAGAAAGTAAACCAAAATCCTTACGAGTTGCATGAGTACCTTCTTGCATTGCAATACTCATAGTCATTTCATCTGCCATTTCAGCAAGAGAACCTCCAGCGAAACCTCCAATAGCTCTAAGAATTTGACCTTTATCAGCATTGGGTATAGCATTTAATGTACGAACTATAGCAAATTTATCACCAGTTGCCATAGCTTTACGAATGTTATCTCTAGTAGCTTTAGTAAGAGTTTTAGCAGTACCTAAGATATTCATCCACTCAACTACATCATAAGCTATATTAGACATAGATCCCCAATAACCTTTAGAAGCTGCATTATCTGCATATCTATCAGCAATACTTTCGATATTAGTATCATTTAAAGGAACTTCTTCTAATCCCGGAGCTTTAAGAATAGCATTACCATTTTCATCACGTTCAACATAGTTCTTATAATTATTAAGAAACCATTCACGTTCTTGTTCATAAGTACTATAGGCTTCACGTGAAGAATCAAGTACTCTACTAATTACAGCAGAACCATAAATATCAGCGATTTTACTAGCACCACTTAGAGCTTTTGCTTTTTGCATTTCATTAGCAATACCAAATACATCTTTAACGTATTTAGATTTACTTCCGAGATTCACAGCACCTCTAAAGGCTTTTCCAAGTAATAAAGAAGCACCACGAGCAGGTAGCATTATACTAGCAGCACTACCTAATATAGAGGGAACCATAGACGCCCAATAACCACCTCCACCCATACGATCTAACAAACTACCATGTTGAGCTTGTTCAGTCATATAAATAGGAAATGCTTCTCTAGTACCTTCATTAATAGAATTACCAATTCGTTCTAAGAAGTTACGAGTATAAGCTTCATCACTTCCCACAAGTTTAGCAGGAAGTGCAAGTATAGAACCTGCACTTTCAATTGTACCTCCAATTATTTCTCCAACAGTTTGAACAAGAGAGTTACCAATACGATTCCAAATAGATTGATTTCTCGCACGACTCTCTACATAATTACGATAGTTACTAGGAGTAATACCTATGCTACCGTTATGCTTTTTGGTAAGATTCAGATATTCGTCATTATCCATACGATTATCTGGTGATTGAGAACCTATTTGATCAAATATAGGTTTAACTTCACCATTATATTGAATCTTGCCATCCTCTCCAAATAGAGGTATTGCTTCATACGTTTTATCGTTAGGCATATTATCTTAACATAAGAGGATCATTAGACCAATAAGAAACATCATAAGCACTCTTTTGCTGAGGAGTAAGATATTGAGTAGGAATGAAGTTTTCTTTAAGTTCATTACCGTGATTAAGTTTGTATATCAATGCAGGTAAATTATTACGTAAAGAAACATTATCAGCAAAAGAATAATTTAAAGAACCTTTAGCGTATTCAATATTAACGTAACGATTCAAAGCTGGATTATATTTTTGAACATTAACACTATAAGTACCACTAGGATGTTTAGTAATATTATATTTAAAATCACCAGAGGTTATAGGATAATAGTTACCACGAGGATCAATATTAGTATCATTAGTAATAACATCAAGAGCTTGAGATACATTACTTACCATTTGATCTCCAATAGTATTAAATCTATTTAGAGAACGTTCTTGAGGATTAGTAATACGAGAAAGATCTGCACCAAGCTGTTCAATATTTCCACTAAACGCCATAATCTCATTAGCAGTTTGCCTTTGATAAGCATCATAAGGATTAGTCATAGCTTGATTGTATGAGCATTGAGCACCTTTTCTCATAGCATCTCTAAGAGCCATATTAGCACCATCATCATCAGTATATAATATAGCTTCTCTAGGAACTTGATTATCACCTTGAGCAGGTATAGTAACTTTCAAATATAGACGACCTGTAGCATCAGAACCAATAGATAAATTTCTAGCTGACATCTGATATACAGCGTTATTACCAGAACCACTCTTACGAGAACTAAATATATCTTTAAAATCTTCACTAGAAGTCAAAGGCATACCGATAACTTTTTCTAGGAACTTAGTATTCTCAGGATTATCACCAAGACTTGCAGTAGCAAAATTCCAAATACCAGCGTTATCTTCAAGAAGTCTAGCAACACCATCGAGAGCATCACTAAATGCAGCTTTATTATTACTGATAGGAGTAAATAGAGTAATAGGTGTTGTTTGAGGTTTAATACCTACATTATTTGCAGCAGTTAAAAAGTATCTAGTAAGATTACTTTTATCAACCTTACCTTTATCTATAAATCCAGTATAAGATAAGCTAGCTCTAAAGTCTTTTAGTTCTTCACCTTCACCATAACGTAAGAAAGTATCAATTATATCTTCTGGGCGTTTAAGACTTTTAATAGCAGCTGCAAGTTCATCTTTATTATCTCCTCGATAATAACTTAAAAGCTCAGCTTTAGTATCTTCAATAACTTCACTATGATCAGGATTATTACCATCAAGTTGTCTAAACATTGAATCATAAATAGCATTATTTTGTTGAATAATGTTTTGAGCATCAATGTAAGACTTTTCAGCTTGTTGATAGAGATAACGAGACTGATCATCTTCCGCATCTTCATATTTAGCCATAGTAGCCTTGGCATTATCCAAAGCTTCTGTAGCAGTTTTAATATTTGCATCTACTACAGCAATCATAGCATTACCCGGAAGATTAGCTCTAGTAAAACCAATAGATTCAGTCATTTGACCTTTAATCTTTTCAAGTTGTTCTCTTTTAGCTTTAAGAGAATCGAGAAGAAGATTATCAAACCACTTAACATCAGTTTTACTTTCAACAGCAGTATAAGCACCAATTTTAGCCATATTCAGTAATGAGCTTATATTTTGCTCTGTATAGATTTTATTATAAATAGCACCCATACGAGTTTGATAAGCTTCATCAGATTCATTAGGTTGTTGTTGTAAAGCACTCATACTATTTGCCATACCTTGATTAATATACTTTTGTATAACAGCAGGATCTTGTAGAACAATAGCTTGTTGCTTTTTAGTTAGCTTAGTAAAATCAGAAGATGATAACATACTTTGTTGCATCTTAGGGTCAGTAGCAACATATTGTTTAAGAGCGTTAGTTACAAGTGAACTATTAGTACCACCTTGTTTACTATTAAGCCATTTATCAATTTCAGCTTCTTTAGCCATAGCTGTTCTAAATTCAGGTTTAGTTGATAGAACCGCAGTAAATACTTCACGAATCTCATCTTCTGTTACAGATTCAATTGTACTATCACGAGTAAGAACACCGGAAAGATTACCACCTCTATCAGCAATAATCTTTTGAACAGTAGCTTGTACTTGTTCAGATGTACCGGGAATATTCATCAAATCAGTAGCATCTTTAATAAATTCAGCATTAAATACAGAACGCTTATCAGCTTTCCATGCTTTCATCATTTCAAGAAGCTCTTTTTGATATATAGAACGATCGTGACCTTTACCGAGAGCAGTACCAAATGCAGTAATTGCTTGTTTACCATTACCACCTAGACTACCACCAGCTTTATTAAACTTCTCAAGAATCATAGCTCTATTTGCAGCTTTGTATTCTTCAGGAGCATCACTAGCTTCATTTTGTTGCATAAGAGCATCAAATTGAGCTTTATTACTTAGAATTGTTTTAACACCTTCATCAGTAAGAAACTTGCGAGCACCATCACTAACAGCTGTATCAGCGAAGAACCAACCTCCATCTTCATCAACTTTAGCTTTAATATGTTCTTGAGTTTCATTAATTTTACCTGCAAGAGCTTCTTCATCTGCACCTTGAATCGCATTATATTCAGACATCTTAATAGCCATTTCATTATACGCGTTTTCATTACGAATAGCACGTTCTTGCAGATTATCAGCAGCAGCCGTTATAGCTGCACCAGCTTCTCTAAATGACGTCAAGTCCAGAGGTCTAGCATCAGGTTGCTTGACATAAGTAAGATCAGCATATTTTAGTCTAACTGCCATATCATGTAAGTTATTATAAACAACAATACCCTCTACCGAATTAACGATAGAGGGTGTAGGATTTAAGTCAATATGTATAAAACGTATAGCATTATGCAAAATTATAATAGTAATCCGGCATAGTAACAGCATCAAGAACAACAGAACCTCTTCTGTTTAAACGTTTAGTACGAAGTGAACGTTTAGGAACAGTAGAACCGCCTTGAATCTTTTTAAGATCTTTAAGACTACTAATTCCAAACATTCGCATAAGAGTATCTTTAGGCATATTATCAAAAATATAATCCCTAGATTTATCATCTTTAAGAACACTAATAAGATTAGCAGTTTGTAAGTTCTCCATATCAAATTTAGATTGATAAGCAGTACCAATAGAGCGTCCTAAACTAGCAATCATATCGCCAATAGCAGCTCCTTGTTGACTTCTACGTTGAACAATCTCCATTTGATGATTAAACTTATTAGCTTCATTCTCAGCTCTAATTTGACTATTTCTAGCAGCAATTTCAGCGTTAGCCATACGAGAACGATTACGAAGCTCAACTTCTTTATTATGTTCATCTTGTTTAACTCTACTACGCATACGAGAACCTTGAGTTCTAGCAAGCAATATAGACTGACGAGCAACTTGAGAATTAGAACTGTTACTTGTAATATATTTCTCAAGACTACGAACAGTATTATTAATATCTCCAATTTCAGCGTCAGTATTTATATCAGTTTCTAGTTCTATACGATCCATAAGAGGAGTCTCAGGGACTCGCATACTTTCCATGCGATCAATTAAACCTTTATTAGTGATAAGCTGACTTATACCACCAATAAGATTACCACCAACTTCAGAAACAAATCTCGGACTTATAAAACCACCACCAGCATATTTGCGAGTTCTACCACCACAACGCAAATCTTGTTGAATAGTAGTTAAAGGATTTTGAATTTGAGTTTTATCGTTAGATGTAAAAGTTAATCCTTGCTTCTGAATAGTACTGCCACTATCAATCCGTTTAATACCATAAGTAGAAACAGGGCTATCAACAATTTGACCACCATCATAATACTTTCTAATTTTACCTCCACAACGCGCTTCAATAGGTTCAGCTTCCATACCGGATTCAGCTTTCATACTTTCTTGAAGATTATAGAGTTGTGCAAGTTCATTTTGAATTGCAGCAATTTGTACATTAGTTCTTTGAAGATCAGCATTAGCTTTCTCAGCATTACGACCATTAGTATTACGATCAATTGCATAAGTACTACGGTCAGTTAGAGAAAGCATTCTACCAAGCATCATAGATTTGACTGGAAGAGAACTTTCAAGATAACCTTTATGTTTCATAAGAGGTTTAGCAAGATCAGCAAATGTAGTTCCATTGTACTTTAAAGTATCAGAGAATACATAAGCATTATCTGCGTCAGTCATAAGAGCTTCACCTCCTTCTACTTCTGCATTAGGTCCATAAGGAACACCACCTTGTTCATGAGAAGGACCATTAACTTCTGCGGTATTAGAAGATGTTTCTTCAATCATACCACCGTCAGCATAACGTTTAGTTTTACCACCGCAACGTTTACGTTTAAGTCTTCCACCACAACGAGCAGCAATTTTACCAAAAGCAGAACTAGGATCAACATCACCAAATGGAGTACCTTGAACAGTAGGTTGAACTAAGTCACTACCAAAGTTAACATCGTCTTGATAACCGGTAACATCTGTAATATTAGAGTCACCATACATATCAATAGCACCTTCTTGTTGAGCAGTGTTGGATAATTTAAGTTCATCTTGAAGAATACGTTCATTGGCTGCAACAATCTGACGTTGCCTATCAGCTTCCTCAGCAGCTTTCTTAGCTTTACGTCTCTTCCTACGACCGGTAAACAATCCAACAATACCTCCAACCAATGCTCCAATAGCAGTTCCAATACCAGGCATCCATGAACCAATTGCAGAACCAGCTAAAGCTGTAGTACCTACAGCCGTTCCTGCCGCTGTTCCAATACCACCAGCAATAGAAGCTGTATTACGAACTGTAGCTCCTTGAATACCTTTCTCGGCTCCATAACTATGGCCTTGAACATCCCCAAATCTATCTCTAAATGCAACTTCACCTCCACCAGCGTATCTACGTCGATGAGGGTAAGCTTTAAGAGTTGAAATGTTTTTAATCATACCACCATGTTTTAATTCATTAAAATCAATAACATCAGGAGAATCAATCTCATCTACTTCACCATAATAGTCTTTAGTAGGAGTCCAATCCTCAAGCATTTTAGCTCTTTCTAATGCTTGTTTAAAACCGTTAGCATTATTATGCTTTTGGGCTTTATCTAAAGTTTTAACATCATCATCAAGAGACATTTTATTTAGTTCTTCAAGTCCTTTACCTATAGACTTAAGACCACTATATTTAATAAGATGAAAACCTATTTGAGCTTCGGGACTATCAATAAAATTATTATCTTTAAGAAACTTCTGATAATATCCCCAAGTAGTATCATCACGATAGATATTCTCAAAAGGATATTCACCTTTAGCTTTAGCAGCTTTCTTTTGTTCATCAGAAGATGGACCCATCATATCATAATGAAAGATACCTCTAGTATAAGGACGAGCAGAGAAAGCTCTTTCAATAACATGATTCTTATAATCCCAAACATCTCCTTTAACATATTTGCTAACAGGATAAGTTTCCACATGAGTAACACCTAAAATAGCTCTCGCTAAAGTATCATTAGCTCCAAGTTTACGAGCTATATTGTAAATAGCAGAAGCATTATTATGATTAAATTTAGGAATACTCTTGTACTTAGGTTTAGCTTTATTTTTATCAGGCATATCACAAGTATTAGCAGAGTGTTGCTCCTTACCACAAGCTCTTTCCCTACCGGGGTCTGGAGATCGTTAAAGAGCAACACTAATTATAAACGAGTATCTTTATCAATCATAACTTCAATATTAGTAAGTCTTAAATCAAGTTGAGTAGCATCAGGATATTTAGTAATATCATCTACATAATCATCAGCTTCTTGACTAAAGAACTTATTCTCATATATCATAGTTATATAAGTCCAAGCATTATGGAATTTAGCAATATCATACCAAGGCTTTTGATATTTAGCTGAAAGTTCAATAAGAGTGTCAATAGCATCTTTATCCATAAAATTAATAAGATTAGGATTAGGATTCCATTGATCATGATCATTCTCAACGAAATCTTCAATGCGATTCCAAAGATAACGACCAGCTTTATATTTAAGAGTTTCATTATCCCACCAAATAGGACTAACACTCATAGGCATAAGACCTGTACACTGAACATCAGTATGAAACATCAACCAATCAATAGTTTTATTATAGAGATAACGTATATTATCTTCATTATTCATAAGACCATTAATAAGCTGACTACGCCATTCAATATGCTTAAAGAGTTTACTTATAGTAGGTTCGGTAGCATAAATGAATTGAACAACACTAGGATGAATAATATCATCAAAGTAAATACCTTTATTCTTAGCATCAGTCTTAAAAAGAGAACTTTTAGTTATATAGAAGATTCCATGCCGGTTAATGTATGAATAATCTCCGATATACGAGTGAAAAGACGTCCATAAGTTAGTCTTTAATGAGTAGGAGATAGAATAAGACTTATACAAGTCAATAGCACCATTTTTATCTATAATCTTATTAGTGAATATAAATCTTTGGTGCATTTCATCGTATGTAAAGAAACATCCACTATGCGACAATGGATTAGTAGCATTAGCGTAGATATGCTCTTTAAACCATTCTTTGAAGCCCAAATCGGACAACTCGCTTACGCTTTGATCGTTCTTAACAAGATAAATCTCACCCTTTTCGACATCACAAACAAGATAACCACGATGCGTAATAATAGCACTAAAACGATTGTTACAACCAATTTTACCAGTAGTGCTATAAATAATTTCTTTAGGTTCACGTTGAAACAAATCAGAAGTACCTACATAAGTTGTATTTTCATCATTGTTACCTAGAGTATCTTTAATGGCGGCTACAAGTAATGTGTATTGTTGCTGAATATATAAAGCAATATCATCAGACAGAACATTCTCGATAGCACCCTTTTGAATTGAAACATCTTTATAAGCATCAGCTTTATATCGACGCCAACCAATATCAGTAGATTCACTAGGATTAATATCTGAACGTATAATACGAGAAGGAAAAGTTTTAATATCGTCAATCTTTTTAATGATAACAGCATCTTTAAAACCATCCCAATTCATAGAAGTCTCATAACACTTACCATCCTCAGTATTCCAAAAGTTATCAATAGGATAACTAGCATGACCTAAGTTATCAGCTTCTTGATAATAATTATTCTTAGGAGCCCAACGAATAGATTTTTCAATCTCATTTTTTTCACCGATAACACCAGTATTAGAGATATTACGTTCAAATATTTTATAAGCACTATTATTAACTCCAAGTCCATCATGACGACATTGAAGATTCATACGACTAAATATGAAATAACTAATGATAATTCTATGACAATTAGCAATAGTAGCACCGGCACCTTCATGTTGGAAACCAGCAGCAGGAGCAACACAGCGTTGAGTTATAAATGCAACAAAAGTATCACCTTTAAGATATTGAGCTTTTGTACTAGCAGTATATGTTACAGGATGATATTCAACTCTAACAATAGGAGATATACATGAAAGATTTTGAGCATAAACATCAATAGTTTTGAATATATCATCAGCATTACGATCATTATAATAACAATCTATAATTGCACGATTATTCTCAATAATAGAATACCATTGAAATCTAGCAACTTCTCTATCAGTATCATTATCTTCAGGATCAGGTCTATCATCACCTTTCCACTCACCAGCAGCAGAATAATCTTTACATATTTTGTTATATTCAAATCCAGGATCTAGTAAGTCACCATTGCTATAAGTAATAGTAACACGTTGATAACTCTTATTATTCCATTCATTTGGATAGTATTTACTATCAAACATAGCGTTATCATCGAGACCATCGTTTTTACTAAATTTATAACTAGAATCAGCAGCTATATTTGAAACAGCTGAATTATTATTAGCAATAAATTCAGGTTTAATAGTAGGTCCGTTAAGTCTACTATTAACAATAAGTGAATCAGAAAGAAGAACAGATTGAATTAAATCACCACCCTCATTCCATAGATTAGAACCTTCACTTTTTTCGTTTTTATCATCATTTTGTTGACGATTAAAACAATGCGCCCAAGTCATACGTTCATAAGCACTACGAACACTATAAGCTTTAACTTGTGGCATAGTCTTTTTTTCAATCAGATATTCAAGAGGATATAGTCTATATCTATCACGAGAAGCAAAAGCACCTTTATAATTATTACCAACTACATTAGAATAAGCTAAATCTCGAACAACAAGTGATTGACAACACCAATTACTATTAGAACTATTAGGTTGAGCCATGTAAACAACCCAAGATTTAATTTGTTTACGAGCAACAACTCCAACTTCTTCAAGACCATCAGCCGTTTCAATTTTAGTAGTATCTTTAAAGAGTTTAGAAAAGAAATCTGTAGGATCGAATTTAAATCTAAACATACGATGTTTAACAGCACCATCACTACCGGTCATATTGAAGTTAGAAGTCTTGAAGTAATAACTATTCTTTTGAGTATTATAAATAGGATAAACATTAATAAGTTTACCTTTATAATCAATAAGACCTAAATATAAAAAGTAATATTCATTATCTTTGATACAAGTATCATTAGAAAGATCTTTCTTTTCAAAGTCACCTTTATCACCAACAGATTTGAATAATTCTTCTTTAATTTTAATATTACCAGTACCATTAAGACCATTAGCAGTACATAGATTTTTATCTTTGATATACTTGTCAAGACCAGTAATATCATTCATACTAACATTAGCACGAATAAGCTGTGAATTAAAATTAGTATGAGCTTGATCTTTAATATATGAAATATTACCAATTACAATATCATTAAGAGTAACTGTGTTTAAACTATTGATACCACTGATATAAACAGTTGTACTATTTTTACCTTTAATATCAATATTTTCATACTCGTAAGCTTTCTCTTCATCTTCACCTTTATAGATAATACCAAGTTTACATTCATCAAACTGAGAATCTATATTAGTAATATCAATTTGAAACTTACGAGACGTAAGCTGACCAGCTTTAATACTTTCATTGTATTTAGGTGCAGCAAAGTATGTAGGAGATAGCAAAGAATAGTCAGTATAATCTCCGGTTTTAAGTTTATATGCAACAGCAAATTGATATGAGCCTGCAAGTAAACCACCACCATCAATAGACTGAACTGTTAATGTAGGATATTCAACATCAGGTATAAGATTCAATAGTTTCTCTTTAGTTAAATCAGTACCTAAACTGTAAATAGTCGTAGTATCATCAGAATAGTCTTTTGCAAGATTATAGTCATCACAAAAGGTATTAAGATTCATCAAACGAGTTTCATTAGCAGCAGTTGAATTACCTTCTGTAAAAGTAATAATCAGATGATTATTTTTGTTATAAGAATAAGCACCAGTAATAGGACGATCTTCACTGAAGTTTAAAACTGTACTATTATCAACTAGAGGAGCTTTATAAATAACATCTGAATACTTTATATCACCTTCAATAGTTTCATCACTATGCCATATAATGTAGTCTCCGTCAGGTACACTAGGATTAACACCATTTCTATTAACGAAAAAAAGCACCACTCCAACGGGAATCGGAATGGTGCCAATACACTGACCATAATCAGAATAATCATGATGTTTCTCAAATCCATTTTCATTGATAAGAGTCTCACCATCCTCGTTATATAGAACATTAAGTGCATAAGACTTAGTATCACTATTGACTAATGATGGATTTGCTTTAGGGTAAAGACCTGCGTTTACTTTCATAGCCGTTCACATAATGATTTTTCATATTTAAGAAGTTTAATAACGACCTACTACAATCATCACGTTTATCTTTAGTAAGCCTATTACAAGCATTGCGAACTTTAATTTTAGCATTATCATAAGCAAGTGCCGGATTAGTATAAGGATTACTATCTCTAAGATTTAAAACTGGATGCCTGTAATTACGTTGAAGAATACGCATCATAACAAAGTTCTTTAGAGCATCAATAAGAACATCATTATTAGGTATAAGAGGAACATTGATTTTAAGAATCTCGTCAAGTGTCATTGGCAACCCGTGAAATAAGATGCCTAGCGTGCCTTTTCTGACATTCAGATGCAAATACGACCCGTTAATCGAATACGTATATAAACTGCCGGAGATCGTCCGTATGAAGTCAAAAACGACATTTTCTGTAAGGTTTACCCCTATCGGGAATGAAACGGCGAGCGGTATATAATTTCCATCATCATGCTCAAAAGGAGCAGGATTAGTAGTAAAATCCGCACGTTTACCATTAATTGTAACAAGACGTATATTCTCACAACCCTCTGGAATCTCACAACGATACTCATCAAAGTCGATAACTTTACCAACGTTAATAAGATGCTGTTGAATATTTAAATCAGCAAGAGCTTCACATATCCAAGTAGGAATACGAGTCATAAAGTCCATAGAATGAACATCATAATCTTCTATAATCCTATGAATAACAACACTAGAACTAATCAAGTTTTGGTCTAATGTATTCATCTACTTCATTGTTTTTAATACGTTCTCTTTTGCTTTTAGTAGGCGGATACCTATCCATAATAGTTTTATCATGTTCAATCATGTATTTGAGTTTAGCATCAAATGCAAGATTATCCGCTTTAATAACTTCTTCTATAGATTTATGCCTAAGCACCTTATCACTAGTCATAATGTTTACATGACAATGATTAGGTTTAAATTTATAGAATATTTGATTAGGTACAACATCAACACCCATATTATGACGTATCCATTTACAGAACCAATAATACGGATTATCAGATTTAACGTGCCAATTCTTACCATAAGGATTAAGAAAACTTTTAACTTCAATACCAGCAGCAATCATCTCATCTCTAAGACGAAACGAAGCAGCCCAATCAACAGATTCTCTAGCAACAGCACGTTGAACTTGAAACTTACCAATGTAAGTACCTAAAGAAACACTATCACCACGAATAAGATTCTCAATTAGAGACTTATTAAGACCTCTTTGTATTTGATTAAATATCGGATAAGGAATACGACACATCCAATCATAATATCTAATAATAGCAAGAAGTTTAGGAATACGAATTGTAGATAGATAAACAAAACGATTGAACGTAATACGAAGAGATACCGCTTTAGCTTCGTCACTCCAATTAAGTTTACGTAAGAGCTTAACACCTTTAACTCGTTTACCTAAAATAAGATCATCAATAATCTCTTTAGTTATTCCATTCGATTCAAGAAGATTCAGATTAGCATAACAGATATTAGCTAGATTATTACGTCTAACATAAATATTATGAAGATCAGTACTTAATTTCTCGATAGTATTATAACATTGTTCGAGATAGTCGTGGTAATAGTGCATGGATTCCATATAGTTTATTCTACTTTATTATGGATTAAACGTTGAGTACCATTAGGATCATTAGGAGCATAAGTTGCATCACTAATAATCTTAACTTCGTGTTCTGTAGGCTTAATACCAAATTCAGTTCTAAGAACCTCATAAGTTATACGTTCTATCATATCAGCAGGAAGTGGAAGTTCAATATCTTGACCATCATCTTCCATATACATAGTGATAACCTCAGCAGGATTTTCAGCTACATACACGATTGTTACAAACTTATAATTTTTAGCATCAATCTCAAAGTTTTTGAGAGTATTTTTGATAATAATTTTAAGTTTACCATTAACGATTTGATACACTCCCCAAACCCCAGTAGGGGAATAGACTGTGGTAAGGAGCGGAACTACGCTATTATTAGCGTACTTATATGTAATAAGACTCCCGTCATCATGTTGGGTATAAACATGAAGAAAAGGTGCATCATTAGGCATACGTAAAGGTGTAGGAACTCGATGCTCAGTAGTAAGAACCATATCTTTAGCACCAATTCCCGCATATGTGTTTTCTATATCGGTAAGCGGAACGCAGATAAGAGGAACATTAAAGCTAACTTTAAGCACCTCATCTACACCATTGCGCTCAATACTCTGACGAATAAAAGTAGCAAAGAGTGCCTTACAAGCATCTTTTGCTCTCTCTTGAATGCTATGATCACCGGGCTTACCTAATATATTAGAAATCTTACTTCCTAATTGATTAAGTGTTGCCATAATAATACATTAAACAATTCGCCAAGATTTGTTAGTAGTAATACCAAGCTTCTTAGTTTCACCTCTAGGGATAAATTTAAGAAGATTAGTAGACAATTTAAGTTCAGGAGTATCAGAACTACCTATGATCATAATAGGACGATTCTTAACTGGAACAACCCCGTGCCACGGACCAGCATTAGTATACCGGTTAGTAACTCTAATAACGTTCTTTTGATTTTTGAAACCTCTACCACACCTTGATGGCAGACTAGTTCTTGCGTAAATAACAGTCATGGTATTTTAGTTTTTAATGATATCTTCTGTCGCATCTATAACCATAGTCATATTGCGAGAAATACGATTGTGATTTTTCCAGAATGTTTGCATCATTTCAGCGTCAGGTTCAAAGTCAAGCTCGAACTCAGCACTAAGAAAGCCAATAGGCATATCAGTTTTCAAGTCACGAATAAGAATGCTAATAGCAGTATTACATCCACGTGAACGAAGATCTCCAACATACATATTAGAATGATACCTTGTCAAAGCACTCATACGGAAAATGTACTTACTATCTCTGTATAAGCGTAGAATAGTATAAGGCATAATAGAAGTAAGAACATTCTTATAACGATTCTTATAAGGATCTGTAATACTAATATCGTAATCTTCTGCGATAACAGTAAACTTATCCATATTAATACCATTACAGAACTTACCACCATTATGAAAGTATGCAATGTAAACACCTTTAGCATTAAGAGATTCTCTAATGTTTGAGGTTATTTTATCGAGTTGCATCCAACATTCTGCTTTAGATGTAAGAAGATTAGTAACAACCTTACGTCTCTTCTTAGCAATCCATTCTTTTACGAAGACAACACCAATAGATGAAACAATAACACCAATCAAGTTCAATATAGCAATAAAAATACCACTCATTACACAACGTGTTTTATAATTCATACTTGCGTGTTTGAATAAGTTGCTATAAACAAAAAAATCCGACTACTAGCGGAACCAGTAGTCGGATTAGGAATAATTAAAATTGCCTTGATATAAATAACACCTGCGACCAAAACTAATTAGATGAATCTCTGCCAAGGCACTTCATCGTCTTGAGCTTTAATATCAGCTAACCATCTTTGGAAAGCAATACCTTCGTAACCGTCAGGATCACTAATGTAAAGATAAGCATACATAGCACATTCATGATGTTCGGTAAACAAACGACCATAGAAATCTGCGTAAGCCATATTCATTACATACATAACATCATACCAGTTAGCGTTATGAATATCATTCATCTTGTATTTATGCCAAATAGATTTGACTTCATCAAGACTATAATGGTGAGTAGTACCATTACGATTCTCCATACGTTCAACAGCCCATTCACATAGGTCTTTAGTAAAATGTTTTCCGTAGAGTTCTTTATACTTTCGACAATCCCTCTTTCTTACATCTTCACTTTCGTGTGGCATATCACTATGCTCATGCGGGTCTTTCATCATGACTTACATTATTTTTAAGAGAGTTATCAATTTCACGTTTAAGATTTTGAAAAGCAGTAGCTTCGAACTCAAAACCAAATAAATTCACAGAACCTTTAGCAGTAGCTTTAGAAATAGCTGCATCAAGATAGCTATTAACTACTTTAGGAATCTGCTCATCAGGTATGAACTTAGATAACTTAGCCAACTGAGGCTTAATAATATAATCAAGTGTAGGCTCTATAATAAAATCTAATTCATTCAGAAGATTATAAGTAGAAAGGTCTAAACCAAAAACACTACCCATAAACTTTCCGATACCAGAAGTAACAGGAATCTTAATCCCACCTCCAATAGTTTTAACGATTGGTGTTAGCCATTTACCAACAGCTACTGCAACAAGTTCTGCGTTAGTCATACCACTTCAAGATTAAGCTTGTGGAGTTGAAGTAGAAGCATTAGGATCAGGTACAGCTGGACCAGCAGTACGAGCCGCTAACTCAACAACCGGACAAATCTCCGCAGCATTGATCTTTTTGATGTACTTAACGAAATTGCAATTTGCATAATCGAAAATACGTTCATCAGCAGATTCTCTACGTTCAGCTTCAAGAGCGATAGCAGCTTTGAAATCGTGACGAACATCACTGAACTCACGAGCGACTTCTTTCTTGAAGTTTTCAATATCCTGTTTGTTAAGTGCAGATTCCTTATCCAAACGAGCAAGAGTTTCAAATATAATCTTGTCGTTAGCTTGACGAGTTTCACGTTCTTCTTTGATTAAAGCTAAAGCTTCTTTAAACGTATTTATACCTACATTATCGGCATAACGTTCAGACTTCTCTTTAGCAAGTTCAGCCATAAGACCAGAAACTAATTGAGTTTCAGCAACAGCAGTAGCTCCAGCAGCAACCGAACCATTACCGTTACCTAACCAATTTCTCAATCCAAGTCCTGCAAAAGCAGCAAGACCTAAAGAACCTGCAACAGTGTTGTAGTTAATTTGTCCTTTTGGAACTTTAACACCAGTTTCGTTTTCAGTATTCATAGCATTAATTTGTTTTAATGCCCCTCGACATTGAGATGCACAACAAATATATTACTATTAGTACTGATAACAATGAAATGATTTATAACATGAACATTAATACTCAACAGTTGAACATTATATTCAACGTTTCTTCTTAGCGATAGCTTCGTCAATCTTTGCATTAATAGAGGGAACACTAATGTAATTCATAAAAGTTACATAACCAATATGATATACGTCAGCAATTTTGTTCTTCCAAATCTAACGATAACTTCTATCATCATTGATATAAGTTTTAGCAATCTCTTGAATATCTCTAATTAATAAGAGCTTATTCAAATTAGTATAAGTCACAGGTGTCATACCTAAAGGAATTTAAATCATTAATAGAACGTTTAGTCGATGATTTAAGCGAGCAATGATTTTCCTTGATATGACAAAAGAGAGTACTACGCAATTTAGCAGTAGCACTCCTTTAGTCCGCGATCATACGCTTTTAGAATCAGCAAAATGCCGTTTTATAGCTTTGAGTATAGGTTTGATAATTAAATCATACCCAAAGGTACATATCAGAAAAGATAGCAGCACTGTTTCCAATGAAGCATCTAATTTGTATAAGTAAAGCACTATAGTTGCAATACCTACGATTAAGCTAACAAGAGACTTGAAATATCTCGGTAGTTTCTTCTTAGCAATCTTAGTAGCAATCTCATTAATACCATAAGTAGCTAAAAGCACAATAGCGATAAAAGCAAAACTTATAGAATTAAAGAGATTAAAAACAATTGTTTCTTCCATAACTACATCATTTGTGCCATAAGTGATATATAACATTCAAAAGGTGTATTAGCTTTATCATAACCTGTAACAGTTATATGAGCACCACCAGCATACATCCAAATATCATCAATCTCTACTATAACATTAAAACCTTGTATAGTAGTAGACATTCCCATACCTTCATTATCACCCTTAGCTGACATTATTCTATAAACACCTTCAAAAGTTATTTGCATATCTATAAGACCCGGTGAACCAACCATTAAATGAACTTCAACATCACGATCAATAAGTTCACCGTATTTAGGATTTACATCAGATAATACAGCTTCAGATGCAATACTAATATTACTTATAGCGAAAATAGCTTTACCACTTTTTTGAACAATATCACAAGTTTTACTTACCCCCCCCTGCTACAGTTATTATACCATTTCTAGCCACTCCAGTATTTTTAGCCGCTATAACGTCAAAACTTCCGTTATTTGAACCGCTTGCGGGACTAACTGTAATCCAATCAGGTTTTGCCATAACTCAAATATTTAAATTTGTAACAAATTAGAAAGCAACAACGAAACGATCACAAGTAACCATACTTCTAATACGTTCCTTAGCAGCTTCATCAAAATCAACAATATTGAAATTAATCAACATATGGTTATCCGGATACCTAGTCATAAGACAATCATTAATATCATAAACTAAGCTTTCATAAAATGGAGTAACATCTAGTTGAGTATTCTTTTTAGTAGAATTAAAATCAATATCAGTAAACAATTCGCATAAAATGTCAGCATGACCGATAAAATCTAAGGTAGTTTGCATATTAAATGTAACTACTTTACTAGCATTATCCATACGCCTACCTTCAAGCGATACAAACATACAATGTTCAGATTCAGCAACATTAACTGTATTATTGAGGTCTTTCTCAACAACAGATGAATCAGCCATTGTACAATATGCGACGCCTTTAATACCTATAGCAGTAACTTGTAAAGTCGTCCATAGACCATATTCATTACTATTTCGACCAAAGTCACCTATAACAAGTAATTTTGCGTCTTGATTAACAGCAATAGTTTTAGATAAACCTCCACCTGCAACAGCAACAGAACCTTGCCTAGCATCACCCTCATTAGCTTGAGCAGTGACTTGAATAGATCCATTACCATTACCCGAATTAGGTGAGGTATTTACCCAATTAGGTTTTGACATATCTTAAATATTTGTTTATACGACAAAAGGTCTAATAGGCACCTTAGCACCTATCAGACCCATAATCAAATCAACAGACGACTTACGAAATAGTCCAAGCGGTATTCGTAGTAATCGTAATCTGTTTAGTTTCTCCCGCAGCAGCGAAAGTCAATGTAGTCGGAGATACAGTCAAAGTAGCATCACCGGCAGATTGCGTTACAGTGTATTTCTGACCATTTACGGTAATGTTACCGGTACGAGTGTTAACCGTCGGGTTAGCAGCAGCGGTAAACGTAATTTCGAAAGCGTAAACGTCATCTGCTCCCGGATCACCTTCGATCTTAGCACCAGAGTTGTATTCTTTTTCATTTACCATCAATTTACCGGCAGTCAACCATTCAGAAGCGTCAGAATCAACAGCAAACGTAATAGCAGCTAAGTTGGAGTTACCAATGAACTTCTTAGCTTCACCATCTTTAACGAAAGCTAATGATTGAGTAGTAACGTCCCAAATCGTAGAACCTTCCTGCTGCAAAGTAACATCTTCGGTCAAATCATCAGCAGCAACGGTAATCAAACCGGAACGTCCGTTACGACCTTTATAAGCCGGAACAGTAACATCTACTTGAGAATTACCAGTTCCCTTAACAGCACTTAAAGTGATCCAACTCGGTTTAGCTTTCAAAGCATATCCGGCACGCATAACAGGTGCACCAACTCCATCAACTAAACCACCAATTTCAACAGCAGTTGCTCTTTCATTCAAAGCAGAATCTCCAATCATAATGATAAAAATTTAATTATTCGTAAAAAAGTTTGAAGTTCCGCACGCTCCACAAGCTATTCCCCTACTGGGGTCTGCAAAGCGTAGCGGAACATTTAAAAGTTTAAGAAACAATCCAATTAACATTAGAAGTTACTTTGACAGTTTGTGTACCACCAGCAGCTTCAAACGTTAGACTAGTTTTATCAAGATTCAAATAAGGATCTTGTTCAAACGTTGCAGTGTAAGTAGCATTTCCAGTAACAGTAACAGTTCTGCTAGCATTCGTATTACCATCACTCCATTTAACAAAGTGATAACCGGCAGACGGTGTAGCCTTTAATGTAGCAGTTGCACCATAATTGTAAGTACCGCCTCCACTAACAGTACCACCTGTACCCGCAGTTACAGTCAATGTATAACTGTTAATTTGCCATACAGCATAGTAAGTAACATTACCAGTAACTTTGGTAGTTGTGCTTACATTAACAGAACCACTAGCTGACATAGACCATCCCTTGAAAGTATATCCAGTTCTTGTAGCAGTAGGAAGAGTTCCTAAAGCGTCATTGTAATGGAATGAACTACTAGACTTGCTAGGAGTACCACCATTACCATTCCAAGTAACCGTATAATTCTTATAAGTTGCAGTCCATCTAGCGTACCAAGTCTTATTAGAAATAACCTTAGTTGTCGTAGTTAATTGAGTACCACCGCTAGTAGCAGAAGTATCGAACCAACCTGCGAACGCATACGTATAAGTATTATCCGCAGCTCTTGAACAAGTAGGTAATGTTCCAATAGCTTCACCATAATTTTTACTTATAGATGAAGAAGAAGGAGTATTACCACCATTAGCGTTAAATGTAAAGGTGTACTTATTTGTAGCTCTGGTCACATAAGCATAATAAGTAGCAGCACCTGTTACACTTGGTGTCTCTAAAGTTAATGAAGAACCAACCTTAGTTCCACCACCGTTAGCAGCAGTATACCAACCTTGGAAAGTATAAGTGTACTGAGCATCATTTGAAGGCATAGTCAAAGTACAAGAGCCTTTCGACCCATAAGCAACAGATTGACTAGTCCTATTCAAAGACCCGTATGTTGTTTGATAATTTATCGTATAACTCCGTCTAGTCGCAGTCCAATGTGCATATATCGTAGTATTACCTGCCCCCATTGTCGTATTAGCAGTAACTTGCGTTCCACCACTTGCAGAAGTGTACCAACCAGCAAATGCGTAAGTGTATTTAGCATCAGAAGACTTCGTAGGCGTCGGCAAAGTGCCATAAGCACTTCCATATTGAACGCTCTTAGAAGCAGGACTTACTGCATTACCACCATTAACATTGTAAGTTAAAGTATAACTATTAATAGACCATTGAGCATAATAGGTAACAGTACCAGTTATCTTAGTAGTAGATGAAATCTTCGTACCACCACTAGATGCTGTGTACCAACCAAGGAATGTATAACCTGTTCTAGAACAAGTCGGAAGAGTACCTAATTCTGAACCATACGTTTTAGTAATAGTCGATGGACTAGGAATACCACCCCCGTTACCATTAAATGTTGCAGTATAACTTCTAATATTAGCAGTCCACTGAGCATAATAAGTAACGTTTCCTGTTACCGTAGTAGATGCAGATACTTGAATACCACCCGTTGCAGCTGTAAACCAACCCTTAAATGTATAAGTGTATTGAGCATCAGCAGCTCTTGTTGGAGTAGGTAATGTGCCTAAAGTAGAACCATGAGTCTTAGTAGTTGATGTAGGATCTACAGTTCCACCATTAGGATTCCAAGTTACAGTATATGACTTAAGAACAAATACCGGAGTAATATGAGTATTGGCAATAATCCTAGAAACTGTCATAGGATTAATAGTAGAACCATTAGACCACTTACTAAAATTATAGCCAGTACTTGGAGTAGCTGTCCAAATAGCAGAACCACCATATTCTACACTAGACTTATTAACGCTTGCTGTACCACCAGTTGAATTAGCAGTAGTAGTTGTGAAAGTCTTAATTGTAAACTTAGCAGTTAAGCTGATATTGGCAGTAACAGCAAATGTATATGAAGCATTGCTAGATACTTTAGTTGTTCCATTGTACCAACCAGCAAAATTATAAGCAGGCTTAGGAGTTGCAACTACAATAGCATTAGCACCGTGTTCTACAGTTTGACCCGCAGGACTTACAGTACCTTTGTTTGTATCTTCAGAAGTTGCATTAACAGTGTAACTCTTAATCTTATATTTAGCAACAAGAGTCCTATTAGCAGTTAAAGTAACACTAAAAGAAAGGCTTGTAGAAACAAGATTAGAGCCTTCATACCAACCAACAAAATCATACCCAGTAGGAGCGGCTTTAGCAGTCAATGTGACTTGTGTATCACGATAATAAGTTCCTTCTTTAACTCCACCTGTAGCGGATGAACCAATAGAACAATCACCAATATTTGTAATAGTAGTTTCTGAACTATTAGTAGTTAAAGCTGAAATCTTAATAGTAAACTTATCAGCTTCCGTTTGAGTACAATTAATAGTTTTCGTAATACCACCGGCAGTAACGGTAACAACCGTAGTTCTACTTTTGGCAGTATTCTTACTCGCAGTTAAACCGACCGTTTTATTACCCGTACCACTCTTAGCGGCAGGGGTAAGCCAAGAAGCAATAGCCATCTTAGTACCCCCCCCTAATTATGAAACCGTCCATTCGACGTTAGAAGTAACATTAACAATTTGAGTTCCACCAGCAGCCTCGAAAGTAAGAGAAGTCTTATCTAATTCGAGATATGGATCTTGAGTAAACTTAGCAATGTAAGTCTTATCCGCGTCAATAGTAACACTTAGAGTTACATCGTCAGAAACCTTAACTCCATCTTTCCACCAACCGCCAAAGCTATAACCCTCAGCAGCTGTAGCATGAATAGTAGCAACAGTACCATCCTCAAATTCAGCAGTTTCAACTCCCAAATTAGATTCTTTATTGATACCAACACCGCCTTGAGCTACACCTTCATCTTCGGTTTTAACTGTAAGTGTATAATGTGTGGGTTCAGGAATAAGATCGCATTCAATAGTAACCTTAATGTTTTTTTCAACCACAAAGCTATACTGATTATTACTGTTAAGAGTGATTTTAACACCATCAACAAGCACTTTATTCAAAGTATAACCCGGACTTACATTAACTTTAATCGTACAAGTATCACCATCATTATAAGTACCAGCACCTTCCATTGTAGCACTTCCATTAGGAATAGCTTCATAGGTAACTTGGAATTTATCAGGAGCATCAACCTCAAAACGAGCTTCAATAGATTTAGAGTCATTCATGACAATATCACGTGAAGTAGTTGAGGGCGCACTCGAATCAGTCCATTCCTTAAAATGATAGCCGCTATCTGCTAATGCTTCTACAGAAACGGTAGTTCCGTCAACAATATCAGAGTAAGTCTTTGTGCCACTATAATAGTCGCTCCAACTTCCATTGATCTTTGCACGACATTTACCACCCGTTCCAGCAGTAAGAGTTAGCGTTCGCATGATTACTTGGTCGAACGTAGCAATATGCGTTGCATTCGTTCCGGTTTTAGCAGTGAATGTTGCAGGATTATCTGAAACCTTTGCACCGCTTGTATTCCACTCTCTGAACTTGTAATTGCCAACCGCACGAGCTTCAACTGAATAAATCGAACCTACAGCAGTTTTAAACGTGTGTTCAGAAGTAGACCAACTAGACCAAGAACCATCACCTATACGATAACGAGTTTCATTAGTTCCGTCAGAACCTACCGTAATAGTAACTTCTTCCGGTGGAATCTCTACGAACGTACAAGAGAAATCTACATTCTCAGTGATAACCTTTGAATAAGGATTAGAGTTAGAAATAGTTCCACCAATATTCCATTGTTCAAAAGAATAACCGCTATCAGAAACACCTAATACCTCAATTGTCTCACCGTCAGTAACACTAATGTTAGAATGCGAAGATGCAGCTTCTGAATATTCACCAGAGCCAATCTTATATTTACATTTACCATTAGAACCAGCAGTGATATTAACAATATGAGTTTCAGGTGGAATGTAAGTTTCCTTAAAATAAGCAGTATAAACTTTGCGATGCAGACCTTCTTCAACAATGATATTATTTTCATTATTAGGAAGATTAGCACCAGTAGGAGTTACCCACTTTTCAAATTCATAACCGCTATTAGCTTTACCAGCGATAGTGACAATAGTCTTTTCCGGAGCAGTTACTTCGTGTCTTTCTGCCCATTGAGACCAAGCATCATTAATATCTTTATATCGAACTAAACCATTTGCATCTGCCACGATACTAAACGTGAAATAACGAATAGCTTCTTTAAAGTTTACCGTAATCGTAAGATCTCGTGTAACAACGATGCTATATGTACCATTACCATTATCTACAAGATTACCACCAGAAGCAGTAACTGTATCAACAGCCCAACCCTCAACCGGACTAGGAACAATTATTGCAGTTTGACCGGACTTATAAGTACCGCCACCGTTAACTGAGCCTTTATCAGCAGGATTAGTTATAATAGTTACATTATACTCCTCAATAACAGGAGTATCAAGCTCGAAGTGTGCAGTATAAGTTTCATCTTTCTCAACAACAAGATCATATTGAAGATTAGTAGAAACAATACGATTTAAACTATCAGTCCAATGAGTAAAATGATACCCTTGAATTGCCGCAGCTGTTATAGAATGCCTTGTACCTTTTGGGAATGTTCCGGCACCAACTACATATCCTGCATTAGCCGGATCAGCATTGACATTAATATAGAATTGTTCAATAGGAGCTTCATCCTTTTCAAATACGCCTATCAAATCCATATCTTTCTTAATAGTAAAAGACCAATTAGGACTGATAGACATAATCTCATTAGTATGAAACTCTTTCCAACCTTTAAAGTGATAACCTTGAACAGGTTTAGCATAAAGTTCAACACGACTACCAGCTTCAAATTGGAAACGGAAGCCATCTGAGTTTTCATCAGGAACAATAGCAGAACCACTACATCCAACAATACCACCTTCTTCAGGAGAAGGAACTAAAGTAATTCTATAGTAATCACGTTCGATATGACCAGACTGCATAAAATCTTGAAGATCTTTGATGTAAGTCCAAGCACGAATATATGTATCTTGACAACCACAAGTATTATTTCTAACACCACGACTAGGATGCACATAATTAGCTTTAAGACCAATGCAAACAAGAGTGTTATCAGTCAAAGACTCACTACCAACAATCAACTCTCTATCAATAGCAATAATATTACCATCAGTAGTTAGATTAATTTCGCAGCCTTTTTCATCATACATATAGTAACAACCATCAGTACGATGATAGAAGAATCGAACGTTATGCTCACGCTTAGGAAATGTACCAAGAGGAAGAACTTGTTTTAACTTGACAATTTTAATATTACATTCCATAGCATTAAATTTAAACAAATATAACTACGCAGAACCGTTAAGCACTGCGTAGTTTTCCAAGCAACTTTAGTCAGTTGCAGTATTCAGAGAAATGGCATTATCGCCGGAACCTTTAGCTAAAGTCTTAATAGCTTCAAGTTTATTTACAACAGCGTCAATCACAGCTTCCGTACCAACAATGATTTGGAATTTGCGAGGACTATTGTTATCAGCGGCAATCTCAGGGAATTGATTAAACTCAGCTGTAGAAATAACAAGATAAGCGACTTTATCAAAGCCAACTTTCGGGTCACCAATACCCCAAGCTTTCTGCCACTCATCATGAGGATTCCAACCCATGTTAATCAGAGAATAACGAAGGTCTTCATCACTAAGAGCAACATCAGCTAAGAAACCGGATAACTTCGTATGTTTAACGGTAATAGTACCATTGGCTTTTTGATCGGCAAGAATACCGAATACGTTCATCGTCAATTTAGTAGGCTTTTTAGCAACAACGGTTATCTGAACGGCACTATCAGCTTTCTCGATAGTAATATCAAATAACTCTTTGTTATAAGCAGTAAGACTAAGGTTCTTCTTAATCTTCTCTACCAACCGATCAACGGTATCAGTAGCATGAATCCGAACAGGTATTTGAACAATCTGAGGATTAGGATTAACCGTCAGACCATGGCGATACTCCTCAGAAGAACAAATTTCAATAGCACCACAGAACTCAGCATCTGCATTATATACAATACCTTCAGCAGGCTTAAGTGCCGGATTCGTAAGACCTTTAAGAATAATAGTTTCTTTCTGATCTGTTTCCGTATATTTACGAACGTTATAAGTGAAGTTAAAAGGATTAATATCCACTCCACGTTGATTCATAAATCCACCGTCCTTAGTAGGAATTGCAGACATAATTACAAACGGCTCAGGTCTACCAGTAGTAGGCAAAGCAGTACCATAAGCAGTACAAATGCCGAGTTGACCGTTAGATAACTTAGTATCAACAGTAACATTATCGACAAATGTTTTTCCGTAACTTACAATTCTCATAGTAACGTTTTATTTTAAAGAATTACTTTCATTTATAGCAATTTGATAACCTTCATCTTTAAGTTTACCAAGAAGCTTCTGTGTAGCAAGGTTAATAATCTCGGTTTTAAACGGAAGTTCAGTAGCAGTATCAGTTACAATATCAAACCTAGTAGGTTGCCTAAGATATGTAATAACAACATCAGTAATCACGAATGTATCATCCATATCTACTAAAATCCTATTGCTTTCTATCGTACATATAGGATGAATGTGTCTATTAAGACGATTGTGATACGTTTGAAGCATATCCCTACGCTGAACATCAGAAACTAAATCCATACCCGCAAATCGGCTCTCTCGCACTTTTGTAATCACTCCGTCAGAAGTGATAACCTCGTATAAGCCCGAATAATGCTCGTAGTTGAATCGTACTAATTCAATAGTATATTTATCTCCAACTACAATTAGATGTGGCGTATCGAAGTAAAACACTAGTGATTCGGGGTAATACTTGTTATTGTAGCGTTCATAAGTCACATTGTAACCTTTTCGCAGCAATATGGAGAGCATATAGTTGATATATTCAAATAGACCCTCTTTACGATAGATCTTAGCAGGATAATGAAACGTAACAGTATCATTACCGATTTGAATAACGAAATCTTCTATATAACCGGGAATAGTTTTAAATAGCTCACTGATATTAACAACGTAAATCCTAGTAGTAACAGATTCAGTTGCTCGATAACGTTTAAACTTATCATATATAACACTTGCATCATAAGAGACACCATGTAGGTAATTCGCAGGTAAAAAAGCGAAGCCTCTATTACCTTCATTTGCGAGAAGGTAAAGAGGACTTCTATATGTAGTCTTTAACACCTGTAAATCATCGTAATAACGACCAGTCTCTTCAAAGGCTTTAATCTTTTGCGTAAGCAGTACGTCAATAGCTTCATTAAGAGCAATATCAATATACTGCGGACGAATAGATTCTTGCCTATTAGCATTAATCTGCTGAATCTTATCGTTTACAGCAATATGTGCTTCTTTACAACTACTATACATACTGACACTATTTTGTTAGTTTATAACCGAAGCCTTATAAGCAGTGAAAAGTTGTGCTTTATATTCAACATTTTCGGGAGCAGCTAAGAAAGCCATAACACCCTCAATGGAAGAACCAAGAACTACTTCCGGACGCACAGTGTCAAAGTAATTATCACCGTCTTTCGTAATGACTTGAGCGGCGAGTAACTTATAAACTTGCGCCATTGCTTCTACATTCTTGTTATCAAACAGAGAAATAAACGCATCTGCATTCGTTTGAGAAAGTTCAGCTACAGCCGTCTGCAAATCTCCATGTTCCATTTTAATAATCTGTAGAGTATCAGCAGGAGCATTACAGATAAGCATATTTCTAATACGTTTATAAGAAGACTCATCACCTGTGAACAACTGAGCCAACTTAGTAGCAGTATTAACAACAGCTTTAGTCTTAGCATCTTTCATACGCTTAACATCTTCGATGCTATGTAAGTAAAACCGAATGTTAGTAGATTTCTCAACATCTTCCGGTTTATTAGCAACAGTAGAAGTAAGCAGAGCAAGACGCCAAAGAATATAATCTTGCGGCTTAATAGGAATCATGTACATATACAGATTCTCTTCATGAACCGCAGTACCTTCACCAAAGAGCATAGCATCAAAGATAGCTTTCTCTAATTTATTCGGAGCAACCTCAGTATTAATACTGTTCTTTTTAGCCCAATCAAGAATAGCATCACGTTTAACAGGATCGTTAAGAGAAAACTCCCAACCAGTTTCAAGCTCATAACCTTGAGCGGGAACTTCAACAGTTGAGTTTTTAAGATGCTTTAAAACGAGGTCTTGAAAGTTTACATTGCGGCTATCAGCAGAAGCTCCAATGATCGTAGGAAGTATAGAAGCCATTTCAGCAGTTTTACTAGATAGAGTAAGAACCGCTTTAATGCTCGGACCGAAAATAGTATTGAAAGCACCAATACTTTTCTGATTCACGACTTGAAACATAGTCGGATTCAGCTTTAACGCTAAGGTTATTTTGCGTGAGTATATCATATAGTTTATACTTTAGTAAGTTTATACTTTACAATAATCGTAATGTACGCTTATTCAAAAATCATTTCAGCCCAGAAAGAAGTAGTACCATTAAGCATATTGATACCTTGTGAAGACATAACCTCATAAGTAGCAATATCCTCTCTAGTAGATAACATATTACCATAAGCACCCCATTCTTTAGGTAGCGGAGTAATACCTTGATAAACACCGTACAAATATTCACGACCCTCTTCACAAACCAACTGAATATTTGCTTCACCACTCGTGTTATCAATAGAGTGATCCAAGAACACCATCGTATAAGAGGTAACAGGGAAGCCACCATACATACGACCATTCTTACGATCCATTTCGGCACGAGAACCGGTATCAAACAAATCTACAACCTTAACAGAAACGGTAGCTCCGGAATAGTGCTTATACTGATTGAAGTATGCACCATAAGAAAGGATACCACCACGGCTTTGAATCTCCTCAGAACCTAACTTATCAAAGTAACCATTTCCGATAGCTTCATTCTTAATACACTGTTGGAACATTTTAGAACCACCTTTACCAGTATAAAGAACGATATTTTTGTTACTCAAATCAATATCGTTACGAACTTCAAAGATACGAGAAAGAATCATATCAATAAGCTCGATAGTCATGAATGAGTATTCGAAGTAGTTACCGAATGCGATAAGAATATCACGAACACCAGCACCACGAGGAATAGGTTTATTTGAATGTTTTTCTTGATTGTGAATAACACCGTTAATATCACGGTTGTAAGCAGAGAACCACAAATCCTCTTCTAACAAACGTCTACGCATGAACTCGAACTGACGCATTTCATAAGGCATCCAAAGAGTACCTTTAGAACCATCATCATAATCAAGTTCAAACTCGGTTACAATATTAGCAATGTTACCGGTAATAATTTTGGAGAATCTATGGAAACCAAATTGGTTAGTCATTTCACTCCAAGATTCAGCAGTAGAACGAGAACCAGTAGATAATTCACCGGCAATCGTAGGAGCACCCATACCCCAATATTTACCTCTCTCAAAATTGCTGAGATCAATAAACTCATCGGGATTACCACCAAGGATAATCATTTCATAGATATATCCACCAGAAGCAGTCTGCTCACCATCGGTCTGCATACGAACCATGTGCTTTCCGTCAGGAGTAATAGCAGAATACTGATAAGGAATCCAGTTATCTTGGAACTCCGCTTTGAAAGACATAAACCCTTTACCGGGGGTTTGAGTAGGCGTAATCAAACGCACAATCGGAGAAGTGACAGTAGGTTTCCCCATAATCTTCCACTTATACTGAGTATCACCAGCATTAATAGGTTTCTTACGAGAGATATTCCCTTGACCTTCTGTAAGAGAAAGAAGAGGGAATTGATTACTGTTCCTACCCCAAAGATAAGTAAGAGACTTATTCAAATCGACAGCACCAAGAACATTAAAGTTCAATAGCATATCGGCATCAGAGTAAACCTCTTTGGAATACTGTTTTTTTCCAATTTCTCTAAGCATAGTTACGATAATTATTTATTTGAATCAATAATACCCCCCGGAACAATAGGACGTCTATTAGGATTAACTTTAGTACCGCCACCTTGAGTGGATACCTTAACTTTAGGTTTACCACTAGAAGTAATGTTCAAACGACGAACAGCTTCTTGTCGTATAGATGCAGCAGCTAACTGACTAATATCAGCACCTAATAAGTTACGAAGTGCTACCATAGCGAACGTTTCATTATCAGCAAGCATATCAAAAACATCTTTCTGAGCTTGCGTATAGAAATCACCATTAACTTCAACAACAGGAGCTGTCAGATACTTAACAATATCTTTACGAGAAAGAATTTGTTCTTTACCATTAACAGTTCTTTTAATACCTGCTGTTGGAATTGCAAGACCTCCGATAGTACCTTTATTAACGATCTTATCGTATAAAGAATCAGGAACGTTAAGCACTTTAGCTTTACCATTCTCATCATAGGTAATACCGTAGGCTTTATTAAGAGCTTCTTGAGCAGCTTGATATTCGGCTTCTTGCCTAGCATTTGCAGCTTCAATCTCACGTCTTTGAGCATTGGCAAGATAATCAAGACTCTCTTTAGCAGTTTCAGCTAATACTTTATCAGCTTTAGAAAAACGAATAATACGTTCGATTTGAGCATCAGAAGTACCTTTACGTTTTTCAGCAGAACGAATAACAGCTTCTAACTGATCATCTGATTTATCTTCAAGGGTCATTGTAGTCCAATCAATATGATTAGCAAAACCCTCAAGAGAACCATATGTTTGTTTGTAAAGAGCAGCTTGATAAATATCAGGATTAGTACGGAAGAAATTGTTGATAGCTTCACTTTCAGCTTGACGTTTAGCAAGCTCTGCAATATCAGCATCACGTTGAGCAAGACCTTCAACAGTCATTTCATATTGCTTAGGAGTACCATCAGCATTTACCGGAGTTAACCCCGAAATAACAGAAATAGCAGAAACATCTATAGTTTCATCTTGAGTTTCAGCAGCAGCAAACTCATCTAACTGAGCTTTAGTGTAAACAATCTCTCCGTCTTTAACGGCATTACCGTCAGCATCAAGATCATACTCAACATCACCGTCATCGGTAGTAAGAACAATCTTAGTAGGAGTTTCAGTTTCATTTTTAGTTTTTTGAGTAGCAGTTTTAGCAGCTTCTTCTTCAGCTTTACGCTTAGCTTCTTCCTCTTCTGCTTTCTTACGTTCTTCTTCTGCTTTAGCAGCTTCTTCTGTTTCTTTAGCAGTTTTAGCAGCTTGTTCAGCAGCTATCTCTTCCGCAGTTTTAGTAGTATTACTATCAGTAACACCACCGGGAACAATAGGATTTGGCATAATGTTTTATCTTTTATAAATTAAGTTATAACAGTGACAAATGTAATAATAATATATGTATTAAAAATGGCATTAGAAATATTATTAGAAACAGCATTAGTACCGCCTATCACACGGCTCTCTGAAATTCCAATTAATTTATGCCATTTTAAGGCTTAAATGAAGACCTCTGACGAACCCAAATTCCAATTGATATAGTTGTTCAATTCGACAAAAATAAGAGCCTACATTAAGACTTTCGTGGCTTATTGGCGTTAATACGATTCATGCGCTTTTGTTCTTCAAACTTGGCACGTTCCAGATTAACTCTATCAATATCTAAGTTTAACTTAGTCATTTTAAGATAATCGTCAAGAGTACCACTATTAGATTCATCTTCACTAATATAATCATTACCATTCTTATCTACTTGAAGCTTAGCATCAGTAATAATAATATTAGTAAGATTAGTGTCAGCAGCAATAGCTTCTTTAGAATCGCGATCAAGTTGAGCTTGTTCAGCTTCAAATTTACGTTGAGCTTCCGCATTAGCAGCACGAGTTTGTTCAATCTCAGCATCCCACTTCTTCTGAATCTCTTCTTTTTGAAGTTCAAATTGACGTTGAGCTTCGGCAGCTTCTTTAATATATTTACGTAAAGAAGCAACGTTATGATTACAAACAGCTTCAGCAGCTACATCATAATTTCCGTTTTGAGCAGCACCAAAAGCAATTTCCTCAAGCTTACGTACTTGTTCATTAAGTTCAGCAGAATTACCAACAAAAATACCTAAATTAGAATTAACAAAGTCAGTACCATTTACACGAACTTGAACAATCTCATTGGTATTTGGATCTACATAAGAACCTTCATAGCCATCAATCCAAGCAATCTTAGCAGCATCAAGATTAGCCATCATATCACGAGAACGGAAGCAATCAAAGATTTTAAGTGACCACACAGACCCCATTAGAGCCTGATTAAGTCCCATTTCAGTGACAGCTTTACCGGCACGAGCTTGAATATCTCCTGCACGCTGATCGTTCATATTAGCAAGTTCATACGCTTCTTGCTTAATAGATTGCTTAATCTGATTAATAGTCGTAAGATAATTAATCATTGTAGTATTAGCAATCTCTTTAATAGCTTGAAGTGATGCTTGTTGCTTAGCTATTTCACTATCATCAAATACAAGAGTACCATCTCGATTAGCTGCATCAAGACGCTCTTCCATAGTCATATCTTTAGTATCAGCTAAGAAACTTTCAGGTATCAATAGCCATGACCGGAATTTACTAATAGTACGTTCCTCAACTAAAGTATAAAGACGATAAAGAGCAAGATAAGGTAATAAGCGATAAGGAATAGGTTTAGGATTATTAAGAAGCATCAGACGACTTAAACCATTATAAGGTAACTTACAATGATTAAGATTATTCACTTCTTCACGTTGAACAATGATAGGTTGAGCTTTAGTATATACACCCCAATCTTTATCACCAAAACGATAAGCTTCCCAACATTGAAGAATCCAAGTATATTCAATATCAATATCACCAAGAGTAGTATCTAAAACATAATCTTCATCAACAATCTTTTGCTCAATCTCACCATAAGCATTGGTATAAGTAAGAACACCACGCTTCATAGGAACCTTAAAAACACAATGACGAGCTTTGAGGACCCCAGTAGAGGGCAAGGAGTGGTACGGAGCAGCATTCTGCGCATCAATCGTAGGATTAAAAGCAATCTCACGAGAACGAAGCATAACAGGAGTAACTGTATATTCACCCGTACTTTCATGATTATGAATTATATCTTTAATATAAGCAATATCTCTTTTAGAAAGAACTTCTTGATATTCACCAATTATATCATTGATGTTAATATCAAATTCTCGCATCCCATAATCATCATCTTCAACAAAGAGATTACCACTATCAATTCGATAATACTCAAGAGGAGAAATAATTTCAAAGATAACATCATTGTATCTTACATCACGATAAGAATAAACGCTTTCAGTACAAAACCAATAATAGAAAGCTTGAATATATTTCTCATTAGCTTTAATAAGGGAATTAAGAAGATCAAGAGTTTTCTGACCACGATCAGCTTCTTCATCAATCCAATCCTTAGCAGCTTGTTTCATAAAGTCTTCAGCAGACGGAAGATCTTTAGAAGGCTCACCGGTTTGAACACCGTTAGCATTCATAATGTTTATAAATTGCTGACGAAGAAGACCATCAAGAGCAATACGAAGATCAGCATTGCGTCTAGTGACAACATCAATATCAGCATTATAAACTTGGTAGTTATTATAGGTGTTAATGAACTCTCCTATATATTTTTCTTTAATAGGAGTAATAAAATCAACATCTCTAATCTTACCGGGCAAATCTTCTTTTCTACCATTAACGGAGTTGTAGGTCGCCATTACATACTTGTAAGTAGATTCATCTACAATCCCATTCGCAGCGTCAAGAAAGGCTTTAATATCTGCTTTATCATTATTAGAATGAGCAGTAGCAATAACCCAATCACACATAGCCTTAGTCCAAACAGCTCCACGCTTAGTAGCTTCCGAAGCAAAAACATCAGGCTTTTCTAAAGAATTAGGAATCTTAGAAGCATCCATTTAACGACGATTTAAACGATTTGCAATACGTCTGTCATTATTCTCTGTATTACCTTCAACAAGACGCTTAGTATTTAAAGAGTCTGCAAGAAAGACATACATAGCAACAATAGCAGCACTAATATGGTCGAAGTTACCCTCAGCAGTAAATCTCTGACACTCTAGAAGCAATCGAACACTACTAATAGACTTAAGTCTACGAATAGGTTTACCATCAGCAGTATATGAAAGAGGTTCATAAATAAACTCCTTTAGCATACGAAGACCATTATATTTCTTATCACCATCACCAATTACAATACCATAATCATTATTGTTAGGATTAGTCAATTTACGAGTATTGGCATTAGTTGGATCAAGCATTAAGTAACGTCTAAGTTTATATTTAATGAAGTTAGAAACAGTCTCACCAGTACCAGCTTCCGGACAACATTCAGCATTATACATAAGACACATACCCATAGTGACTATATCGTTTTGCTCCATTGTGTCCAAACGTCCTATATATTCGCATACAAGTAGTTTTTGATTTGGATATGGAGTAATAGTATTACTACGCATCCATACTTGCGCAGAATAAAGAGAATGTTTATCTGTTACATCTTTTTGAGCCTTATCTACCTTATACGCATCCACAACGGTAAAGTATAAATCTTTAGGAACTTCACCATTCACTAAGAAGGGGCGATAGTACATTCTAACGCAACCATGAGTATCATCACGAGAACCATGCGGAACTTGATTAACAAACTCATGAAATCTACCTTTACCAAATATATCACGTTTAATACATTCGGCTTTCGGTATAAATTCAGCTCTATTAGAATTACCTAAATCATTAACAACAATCCAACCGTCTTGAAAGAATCTAGTAGCATTGTCATTAATTAAATCTGAAACGTGTAGATTAAGTTCAGGAGAAGCGAACATATTCTCTGTTGTATTAATGAACGCTTCGGCAGGAGTATTAGCACGCTGTGCTTTATAGATTATATGAGTTTCACTATCATTATTATGAAAGTGATTCTCTTTATCTTGTTTATCCCAAGCATAAGCCGTGAATATAATTGAATTACCACGTTCAACATAAGGTTCACAATCCCATACTTGTGGAAAGAAGAAACCACATACTTCATGACGTTTATTAATATCCCAAACGTTTTCCATGCAAAGCATCTTATTCATTTTGGGATTATAAAAGGCTTTACTAAATGCAGCCCAGTTAGCACCTTTAGTACCACCCGTACCATAAACACGAATAGTACCAACAGATATAGCACCAGATTCTGTATTAGATAAAGTAACGTCAAGAGCTTTTTGGAGATTAGGAAACTTACCTGCTTCTTCAAAGTCAATCTCAATAGCTTTCTTACCTACAGCAGCGGATTCATTTTTACCACAAGCAACGCTATAAAGATTAGACATCCAACCAAAATTTTTAAGACCTTTAGTAGATACACGATAACCTAGAAGTATATCATCAATAGCCTCAGAAATATAACCACGACGCCAAAATGTATGTTCCTCAAAATGGTCAAGACATTTCTTAGCCATAAATGTAGTAGCACCTTTATCTGTAAGATAAGCTAATTGGTCAGCAGCAAGAGTCACTGTAACATTTGGAAATAAATTAATTGTATTTGCAGCTTGACTACCACGTTTATATGAGAAACCTTTACGACGAGCTTTAGCCTTAGTAAGATGAAACTTATTATTAGCTATAAATTCATCTATTTTAAAGTTCCAATAATCACCATCCCAATAACGAGGAAAACCCATAACAGTTTCAACGTATTCAGCACCTTCACGTTTAAGTCTTGCACGTTCTTTATCATTAGGTGTACGTTCAATACGACCATAATTAAGATAAGTATAATGTGCACCGGTTATACGTAAAGGTTGAAGTAAACTTTCACGTTCCTCATCAGTAGTATTAACATCAAAGAACTTAGGAATATCTTTATAATAAAGTTTAGCTTTAATAAAAACACCTTTCTTACGACGAGATGTTTCTCTTTGCCAAAATGATTCATAAGCTGGAGTATTAGGGTCATAATCACAATACGTACCATATTCATCAAAAGTATCAGCAGCTTTAGAAAGTCTTTCTATATTAATAACAATGAAATCAATATTCATAAGAATACCACCAGAGTTACCAATAAGAAAATCATTATCCGGATCATATAAAGGCTTATTAGTAATATAACTAATACCCTCGAATGCTTTCGGATATTTACTTTTATCTTCACAGAGATAATCTATAAAAGGAATATCTCCACGTTTATAGCCCCACTTATTCTCAGGAGCAGCATTGATGCCATCACAACTATTTTTCCAATAAGCATGAATAAACATAAAGTTATCAATAGCATCTTGTGAAAACTCATATTTACTATTCATAGCTTAATCAATCATATCTATTCCACCACCAACACCATTATCTATATTGTTATGCACATCCATTGAAGCAGCAAGCTCTTTACCACCACGAACGATAGTTTTCTTGAGTTTAGACTTAACGTAATTATCTTCCGCTTCTTTAAGTTCAGCAATAAGTTTAGGTAAGTCTTTACCCATCTTCGTAATCTCACGCATATAACCGAGCATACCACCGATCTCTTCTTTAGTAAAAGAATCTTTCTTTAGGTCATTACGAAGATTCTTATTCATAACAGCCATAAGATCTTTACCAGCTTGAAGAGCATTAACAGTTTCAAAGAACATTTGTCCAACATAATTGATATTATGCTCAACAAGCCAATTGATAGCTTCAATCATATCTTTAGTTGGTCTAAAGTCTGAATTAAGTTGAGCAACTTCAATAGCATAATCAAAAGCCTTTTGATCTTTTAAACCATTACGATGAATATATCCGTCTTCATCAGCATAACAATCAATAAACTTAAATATCTTATACATAAGCTCTCTATCATTGTGCCAATCATTATAAATAGTAGCAAGAATAGGAACTTTAAGAATTTGCTCTACATTCAGAATAAGTTTAGAGCCTTCAACCAACCATACGTGCAGTGCCATAACTAATAGTTTTATCTATTTTATTACGAGCAATAAAAAAGCCCGTACCAACTTAATGATACGGGCAAATATAAGAATTACTTTTTAAATACAAAATACAATAATAACAAAATAAAATCTTTATAGTAACTATTACTTTACCATATACTATTAGTAACTAAATTAATAGTTTCAGTTCCTACACTTGATACAATAATATCTTCCTCTTGATCATCAGCATCACTATAAACATCACAGTTAATACTTAATGCTTTATTACCGAAACCTTCATCAGGAGTAACAGTTACAAATGATTTTTTCATATTTATTTGATTTTATATTTTAACTATCATGATAAACAGCTTTCCAAATAAGATTAAAAAATTCAATTTTTTTATTATTTGTAAGCAAAATAGCAATATTTGGTCTATTGTTTAATGCAGAATTAATATTAATAATTTCAGTATTACCGATAGTAATTCCATCAGCAATATTCAAATCAAATACATTTTTACCTAATTCGCTATAAACATCAACAGTTAATTCTTTTTTAGGAGTATATATTGTATTTCCATTTATACTTTCTAAAAAGGCAACAACTTTTTCACCTTTATAATGAGAAGGTATTTCTTCATTAACTTTAATCCGTAAAAATGAAGCAAGATTTCCATTAAACCTATCCATTTTTTGAATAGGTCTAGGAAATATAAATCTTCCCATTTGAGGGCTAGTCATTGATACTTTAATATCTGCACTCATACCAAAACTTATAATAGATATTAAAGTTCCATTAGAAGAATATGCACCACCTGCAATTTCTATACTTCCAAGATTTGAGGCTTTTTGAGTAATATTTATTGTTTTATTAACCCCCCCCCAGATACAGTTAAAATGGTAGATCTTTCATTTCCACTATTTTGTTCACAAGTAACATCAAAAGAACCATTATTATTCCCTGATGCATTAGGAACTGTAACAAAATCTTTATTCATATCTTTAATTTTATTTATTTATCAATAAAAGATTCAAATTGTTTCATAAACAAATTTATTTGAGTAGCATAAGCATCGACAACATATTCAATATCATTCGCATAATCTTCATTAGCTTGAACGAATAAACAGTGAACATACTCATGCCAAAACGTTTGAGTTCTTATAGAACTAGGAATATCTTTACTTCTGTCCCTAAGGATAATATAAATTAAACCAAGAACATGATCAGAAACACCATATTGGATTCCTTGAGTAGATTGATAAGAAACTTCAGTCATATTATAGGCTTTATAGATAACTGAACCAACCTTAAAACTCTTAGGATAATCAGTATTATATTCCCAATCAAAAGTAGAATCATCCCACCAATGAGTAAATAAGAAACTCAAATGAGCCATTGCAATATCATCAAGATGAGCTTTTTTGCCATTAGGAAACTCAGCATTTAAATTAAGCTCATAAGCAACAATAATAAAGAATGCTCTAACAAGTTCTCTAAGAGATGCAGTTGAATCTAAAGCATCATTGATTTGTATGATACGTTTATCAAAATCAATTTCAGTAGTTTTGACATTAGCGTGTTTAGCTATATAATCAAAAGAACTAATCTTAAAACTGACAGATGTTACTTTCTCATTTAAATCAGTAGAAAGAAAAGGATTAAGAAAAACTGTTTTCATATTAGAATCAATAAAGTTAGAAATACAACATTAAGACCAATAGAAACACCACCGATCTTAGCCCACTTAGCAGAACGACGCATATACTTCTTAAGATCTTTAATCATATCTTTATTACTCTTTTCTAGTTCAACAATAGATTGCTTATAAACGTTCGCTTGATTCGTAAGAGTATAAAGAGTATGTTTCAAACCATCAATAAGAGTATCTTGCTTAACAATAATGCTCTTTAAAGATTTACATAAAGCTGCATCATATTCACCTTGTTTAAGGAGAATTGCAATTTTACGATTATCTTCAAGAGTATATGTAATAACAGTATCTTTAGAGACTTTCAATTCTCTGCCGTATATATCGAGCGATGCTATCATCAGAAACAACATAAACATCAGAGAAGTTCTTAATATCTGTTTCATATTTAATTATAGTTTTATTTGTATTAGCTTTGAGACTATCTATAAGACGTTCTTGTTTTATAGCGTAATTCTCCAAAGCAGAAATAACCCTACCAAGAGAATCCAAAGTATGATAAGGAATATCAGTTGTCGGTATTCGTTCTTCTTCATTACATTGAATAATATTAGTAAAACATAGAGCTAAAAAAAGGAGTGCTATCAACACCCCTTTAAAATCTATTTTCATAATTTGAACTCTTTAATATTAGTAAGAGTATAAGTAAAAGAATTACCATATAAATCTTTAGCCTTATTTACCAATGGCATAAATTTATCTTCATAATCTCTAACAGATTCAAAAACTTGACAACCAGCAGAATAAAGACCGATAGTACGAATAATTTTCCACTTAGAAGCACGATGTATATTAATACCAGCCATCTCGTAACTAATACGACCAGATAAATCAAGTTTATTATCTCGGTTATTATCACGATAAAGTGGAAGAGGTTTAACTTGAACAAGTGCAGGATAATCACCTTTGTGTTTTCCAATCTTAAATGCACCTTTAAATTGACCTTCTTTTAAAATAGCACAACCTTTAGAATTTATAGGTTTAATCAAATTCAAATCAGAAGGATCAGTAGTTATTGAAAACCAATCATAAGTCCATTTACCATTCATCTTAGGATTAGCATCATTAGCTTTGTAGAATACGAGAAGAAGATCATTAAATGTTCCTGTATCAACAGTGTTACATCTAATACCCCAAATGTTCAGATTGTAGTTACCTTTATCAAAGATAGCAAAATCATGAACTTTAGCAATCTTACGAAGAACGTCAATATTAGTCTTAGCTATGACATCATCATAAGTAATTAAAGCATTCGTTAATTCACTCATAGTCACTTGATATTATAATTAAACAAATTGGTATTTGCTTTACGTTCTTTATTTAATTGAGCAAGTCTATAATCACAAATGGCTTTAACCTCAGCTTTAAGGTATTTAATATCAACAAAAGTAACAACCTCTTCATGTGGCATATCGTCAGGAATCAAAGAATTCTCAATAGTCCTAATATGACAAAGCATATTACCAAGACATTTAAAGCCCCATTGTTCAATCAAATAATCATACATACTTAATTGAAGAGAATAATGAATACCAGTAGAATCCTGTAAATGATTTATAGGAAACAACATAGTTTCATTAGTAACAATGTACTTATCTAAGTCAATAGTGCCATCTGCTTTCTTAGCCCAATACCCACCTTCAAATCGAATAGGTGCTTTATTAGTTTTCCAATCAAGAATAAAGAACTCATCACCTTTAACAAATAGAATATCAACAAGACCTGAAATCAAATATTCTGGATGATAAACACCAATCTCAGCATAGATCTCAAATCCCATAGAAGTCATATCCTTAATAAACTCGTAAATTTGAGGATACCTATCAGCAATACCAACAACTCGAAAATAATCGAGATCGAGTCTGCCATAACTATGAGTTCTTATAATATCATCTACTGTATAAATACGACCATCAATAAAACCATTCGCATTTAAATAGTAGTTGTTACATCTTTTCACGCATTGTTCTAGGAAATTATGCTTTTCAGTTCCCTTAGCACAAGCCTTTTCAGTTTCAATCTTCCATTCAGCAAGAATCTGTTTAACAGTCTTACCTCTATATCGAATATATTTACTATAATTTCTATGAGTAGGAGGAACAGGACGACTACCAATATTAGCACAAGCTTCAGCAATAGCTTTCCAATCCTTTTGTTCTACAAACTTACCAATAATAGTAGTAGTAGATATATACTCTCTATCAAGAGCGTCAGTATATTTATGCTTTTCCTCGTCGAAGAAGATCGGCAAGTCTCTGGGTATAATCTGCGTCATAAGCGGCTTTATCAGTAAGTTTAAGGAATAGCTTCTTTCGTAATCGTTCATAGAACGCTTTGTGACGTTCTTTCATATATTCATGTGGTAAAGAAGTCATCTTATTAAAATCAAAACCACATTCAGCATAAATATCGTAAGTTTCAGGATGAATCCAATGTTTACCAAAGGAAGGTATTTCAATCTCTCTATCCACACGTTGCATTGCAGTAAGAATAGACATCCACTGACTATCTGCAATATCATTTAGAAAACGTTCAAAATCTTCTTTATTACGAATAAATGTAAGAAAGTCTCTACACCAAATCTGTTCGGGAGTATAACGTTCAATAAAATGACGACCTTTTTTGGTCTTATAATACATCTTAGTAGGTTCCTTTCTTTTACGATCTACAACTGCAACCATTTTCTCATAAAGTCTCGTGACTTGAAGAGGAAATAACCTAGCACCTTTAGCCATAACAGAATTGGATTAATAAATCACACCACCAATTTGATTAAGAGAAATAAGATTACATTCCCAAAATTCAACTTTACCGTCTTCACCAACAACAAGCTTACTACGATCTTTAAGACCCGGACGATTCTCAATAAGTTTAAAGTTATTATCACCACCAAGAACATCAATAAGCTTTTTGTCAAGATTTTTAATCTTATGACTTAAAGGTACACCTTTACCGCCATAAGACATATCGAGAACAACTTCACGCCCAAGCATATCCGGCGGAACATTGTCAGGAATAGCGATACAATAAGTAGCTTTAGGAACTTCTCTATCAACTTTCATAACATCAGTTACTTCAAGCGGAGACATCTTATATTGATTTGCAATAATAACTCGACCTTCGCCAACTTTAATATTACAAAGAGAACCCGGCGCAACACAAGCTGTTTTAAGATTATTCTTATCAGCTCTAATAGCTTCGATTTTAGTTTGAATTGAATCCATAGTTTAAATAATTTACTTTATAAGATAATCAATATTAATAGGTACAATCTCATAACCTCTACAAAGACCTGCGTCAGTATAAAAGGTAATATTATACAACATTAACGTAGCACTAACTGTAACAGTGTACATAGTAGTAGGTTTAAAAGGAGGACGGTCTTCAAAAGAGCAAATGACAAAAACGGAAAACCTTTATCCAACACGTCCTCAATGTGAAACAAAGTATAAAATGAGAGTAATAGAATTACCATTAGTAAAAATAGGAGTACCAACAATAGCAGCGATGTCTTCAGTTACAGCAGTAGTCAGTACTCCCGACTTCATTATGAGTAAAAAGCCATTCACAAAGATATGAATAAATTGGATATTACAAGGGATTACTTAAATATCTTTTTCTAAACCTTATATTTTTCTGTTTCAAAGGCAGTATTCAATAGAAATCTCAATAGTATTGGCGTCTTCACTCGGATTTACAGCCACGCACGCAGTGCCTTGTTCTTCTGAATGCTTCGAATTAATACGCAAAAGCATTTGCAGTACTACCACGTTCATACCTTTGTCTATATACACGCACGCACGTGTGCGCTATGCAGAGCTTTGCGATATATATAAAGATATATATAAAGATTACCAAAGGTAATATCAATGACAATATTACTACTTCAAATTCGTCCGTCCGTAATAGGTATTTTAATTATATTCAAATAAACCTCTTATCACCCTCCAATACTCACCTACTCATATCCCCTCTTATTACCCCCTATAGTCCCCCTCTTTTCTCCCCTTTTCTCTCCCTCTCTTTTCCTCCCTCTTCTCCCCTTTACAAAGCACTCCGAAGCTACTTAAAGTAGCTTTAAATATAATAGTATTACCTTTAGTAAGTATATGCCCTTCTAAGTTCCTTTAAGTATCTTTAGTAATACTTAGAATAACATTAAGTAAACTTAGAGTATATATAGGGGTTCCACCCCACTCAATGCAAAATGTAACAAAGCTACGAAAAGCATCTGTAATACTTAGAGTAAAAATACTATCTTGAATAGCTTTGCAACTACCAACTATAGGAGCTTTGTAACGATCAGCAGACCCCAGTAGGGAAGAAGGACTGGTCACGCGCGGAACGTCTGCATTATCATCCGTATTATCAGAGTTAGTATAAGCATCTTCAATGTATTTTGAATAAGCATGAGTAAGATTCATAAGTTTTGCAGTGGTAGAAGTATCTTTAGTAATATTAGAATAACCATGAGTAATAGCAAAATGTTGCTCCCTTCCACACCTATTTCCCTACTGGGGATTACAAGGCTCATCAAAGTTATTATAAATACCGGTAGTATTAATACTATTACTACTTAGAGTAACTCTGATATTACTTGTAATATTATCTGTAATAGAATCAACGTTGCCACATTTCGGCTTACATTTTTGGCAAATTATACACTGAATTTTGATAATGCTTATGCTGATTGTCTTAATGTTACTCTAATTAATTTTAAAGCTAATGCAGATTGTATTGAGTATGCTTTTAGTATTACTCAAATTACTTTGAGTATTAGCAAGACTTCTTATTCGATTTACATTGCAAATTCTAATACTCGAATTTGTACACAGAGTGATTTAAGCGCTTATTCTAATTCTTTTGATATTGCAATTGCTTAAGGAACTTTGGATATAAGCAGGGCAGCTAATTTAATTCATTTTGCAATTTCTATTACATAGGCTCGTCTTTACCAATCTTCTATTATTAATTCTAAAGCATTTTCTAACACTATTACTATTCAATTTTCTATTGGCTTTAATGACACTGTTGTTCGACTTTATACCGACTATGAGAGTTTGTGTGCGGGAACTTATTCTATTACAATTTATTGCGGATATTCTCTGGATTTTATTATTGGTTATTTTAAGGCTTTTAGTAATGCAATTTTTAATTTTGATTCTTATGGAGTTTCTATTGATTTTAGTGACGATAATTCTAAGACTTCTGTTAGCTCTATTGCATGGTTTATTCTCATGATTCTTTTATTGCAAATTCTAAAACATTTTCTATTGTTATTACAATTATTAATTCTAAAACTTTTAGTAACAGTGTTTATAGCTTAAACTCTTATAGTGTTTCTGTTGGTTTTGGTTTTGACAATTCTAAGGCTTTTGATGATGGTTGTTTTAATAGCTTTGAAGACGGTGCCATTAGTTATGATTTTAATATCATTGTCATAGAGGTTTAATAATACTATTTCTTAGGTTTTAGTAACGTAATTTATAGCTTTAATTCTTATAGTATTTCTATTGGTTTTAGTTTTAATAGTTTTGAAGTTTCTAATGATGATTGTTTTAGTATTTTTGAAGACGGTGTTGCTGAACTTTAGGTCGGGCGTGAGAGTTTGTGTACAGGGGCCTCCTTATACGACAGCACCCCCTTGTAATGCTTGGGGGAATGCCCCCGTCGATGATTCATGAGGAATGATTTTCCGAATTGGAACTGCAATTTTCCATAGAGATGTTGCAGTTACAATTTCTATTACCTCACGACTATCTCCGTTTGATAGCATGGATTTAATTAAAATAAATATTAATTTTGAACCTCACGATGCTAAGGTGAATCGTATCTATTTTATGAATACAATGATTAATGCTCCTGAAGTTAAGAAGATGAGTGCAATTGTGTTGAATGCAATTGTTGTTCTTAAAGACACTGAGGATTATCAAGATCGTTATCTGATTGATTGCAATGATCTAGAAGGTAATACTATTGAACGCTTGTTTATTGGTAAGAAGATCTTTGATAAGATTGATGGTCTTGTTGGTAAGATTATCGATGTAGTCTATAAAGATTGCATTGCTGATGTTACTCAGTATATTGATGATGAGGACATCAATGAAGAAGTGAAGTTTCACACGACTACACACAAGCAAGTGGTTGATGTTGTTAAGACTAATGATATTAACTTGTTGATTGCTTGTGCTAAGCATGGTATTAAGGATATGTATAATGAATTAAAAGAGTTAAACAAATGAGAGTATTAAAGACGTTAGTGAAGTGCATCATCATATTGGTGGTGCTCTTCTTATTATCAGCTGCTGAGAGTTTAGCTGATTGGTTTGCATCAGTTATTAATGGTGAAGTGTTCATTGGATTTCTATTAGGAATTGTAATTGCAATTACTATTGCATCTATTATTAAACCTGATAAATTTAATTAAGCTATGAGTGATTATTATGAAGTTAATGGTGAAGATTCTATCGAGATTAATCCTTTTACTGAGGCATTATTAGATGAATTAGAATCTTAATGTGTTAAGAGTAGTGCTACTAGTGCTACTCTTATTTTTTTAAGACCCTACAAACTCCGTCTAATCAACACGACTAAACCCCTTATTGTAATTGGCGGTCGTGGTGATCGTCCTAGAAATTCTAATACTTAAAATTATGGCAGACGAATTAAAGAATCCAGTGAGACGTTCAGTTATCGGTGAAATTATCTCTATTAAAGAGATTAACAAAGACGACTTTAAAGAAGGTAAATTTCGGCATAATTGTCGGATTGTTCGTGTTGATCCTCTGAATGGTGCTCCACTTGTTGATGTTTACATCACTAATGATCAGTATGATAAATACGGTCTTAATGCGATTGTATTCGCAGGTAATGTTGTGAACTTTAGCATTGATGAGAACATCGCAGGTGAGACCGGTTATATCGACTCTGATACCGAAGAATGGACGTATCATGAAAAGACATTCAACAGCTTTGCAGGTGCTGACAATGTTGGTAGCTTAGGTCTTATCGGTGTATTCGGTAAACTTGGTGTTGGTGCGGATATTGTTTCTGGCTTCATCAAGAACATCGAGACAGCTCGTAAGCAACGTGAAGCTGTTGTTAAACCTAAAGTGGTTGAAGCTGTTGCTACTGAACAAGCAGAAGAAGCTGCGTAAATTCCGTGAGGTGGTGCTGAGTATACTCTCAGTGCTGCCTCTTATTTTTATTACTTAATTAATCCGACTAATGATCATGAAATTACACGTTATTTATAAAGGTCAAACTGTTGATATTTCTTATGATTTGCTTTGTATCAATACTGATGAAGTGAATATAAGATTCTCTAATTCAAATGCACAGAGTTGTAAATTTTTAACACAATATCTCGAAGCTAATCGTCTTGATTACACTCTTAAAGATAGAGAAGACTATAAGGAAATTGTTGCACTTCCGGATATATTTGCACTTACTCTAAGTACAAAAGGTACATATCGTTCTCCGGTTGTTAAAGATAATCTCTATGATGCTATTATTAAACGCAGTAATGACATTGAATTAGCTCATAATGCTATTAGAGAATTTAAGCGTAATGTTAAGATAATTGATGCTAAGCTTGTTGATATGCAAGATGATTTAAGTAAATCTGAATATGCTCGAAGCATTGGTAATATTACTAAAGAAATACTTGAATTTAAACGCTGTAAACAGCTTGAAGCCTTAGCATTAGCAGAAGAACATCTTAATGTTTCACGTGAAACAATACCGACAGTTGAGACGTTGGAAGTGGCTTACGAAGTATCGACGTTGTTCAAACTTGAAGACTTTGCGAAGCTTCTATATATTTACAGGTATTTGGAAGATCAATCGAAATTGTCTAAGAAATATCAGAAGGTATATGAGGTATTAGACAGATTAGAGAAGTATATGTACCCGGAATATGTTAAAGAAGTTGAAGCATTAGGACAAAATTTACTTGCTGAATTGCAAGAGAAAGTTGCGAAGTGGGCAGAGAATGAACCGAATATTAATGAGTGGATACGGGAGAAATGTAGACAGTTTGGATTTGAGGTTAAGAGTGAGGATGAGGAGTAGAAATAGCGTTTGTAGCGGCATCTCCACAACCATTCGCAATACCGTCTTCAAAAACGTCTTCAAAAACCGCGATGCGACTTCTAAGTATTGCAAATTAAATTCAGAGTATTTCACACTGAGAATATAAAAATGCAAAAAGTTTTGAATTAGAATCAGAAAAGATGCACTTTGATGCTTCGAATTTATATGCAAAGTACTAGAAATAATTGCATAATGCTCTGAAATGTGAATCTCTAATCGTAAAGAATTTAGAGTAAGCATTAGAGTATATGCAGTTGAAAGACTCAAAGCATTAGCACTAAATTCAAAATTAATTCAAATAGTTTCAAAATCTCGAATCCGAATATCAGAATTATTTGAATTAGAATCAGAATAAGTATTCGCAAAACTCTTAATATTTGCAATTGTATCAATGTTATATTCAGTATAATTAATGCAGAATAGAGCAATTTGAATACAATTAAGAGTATTGAATATAGAGTATGCAGTATTCAGTGTGCTATTAAACGCTTTAGAAATATTCGCAGAAATATTCGTAATAAATCCTAAACATATTCAAAACAATTTGCATTAACATTCCGAATATCAAAATGCTTCGAATTGGTATCAATATGATTTGAAGTAAATTTAGATATTTTTAGATTAATTATTTGAGCTTTATAACTAATACTATATCTCATTGAATTTGTAGTATTAATTTCATTTAAAATATTAAACGTATGGTAGTATATATTAAAGACCGAATAACAGATGAAATCATAGCAGTAACTTATGATGTATTCGTAGTATATGGAAACGAATTAATATTCAATAAACAGAAAGCAGCAAAAGCTATTGCAAATAGTTTAAGTGATTCAATATTATTCTTAGTACATAGAGAAGCAAAGCACTTTATCTCATATTCAGCAGAAATTGATCAATCAATTGTAACATTAAATAAAAATTTAATTGCAGTTGCAATGGACAGTGGAAACAAAGCGTGTGAGATAAATCACTTAGAGTATAAAAACCAATTAGAACAATGGAAACATGACATCGAGAACTCTAAGAATAGTTGTAACTGATATTGAAGCAGAATGGTTAGTTCCAGTAACAGCATCAATATCATGGGTAGATTACCAATTAGTTCTTAAATTAACATCGTCACGAACAAGACATGGAGTACAAGAGTTTCTTAGAAGAAATAATATACCTGTAACAGAGTTCGTAGATGAAAAAGAATTAATAGTAGATCCAAGAGAATTACAAGAAGTATCTATAAAAGAATCTAATATAACAACAAAGGAGCTTTTAGAGAGACTAAATGATGATGAGTATTAATCTTAATATTATAAATAATGATTCTAAGATTAACAGTAGAATGTATAGCGTATAATGTGACAATGAATATAGTGTGTCACAAAGATACAGAATGTGTAATATCAGAGAAAGAAATAGAATTAAAAATAACATCAGCAAGAGTAAGAGATAAAATTAAAGCATTTTGTCAGTTTACAAGAGTTGGTGTAAAAGAATATATAATTGTACACAAACTTGTAATATCAAGAGAATCAAAGAAAGTATTCGCAAAGACCTTTAACAATCAGTAGAACTTTCCAATCCCCAATAGGGAACAAGGATTGGAAGGAGCAGCATTCAGCATCCCTATAGTAATAACTTTAGAAATGGAAGATTATTTTACAACAGAAGAAATAGTAGGAGCATTAGTATTCATATTTTTAGCAATTGTACCTCCATTAATATTGGAGTATCGAGAGAAACATCGTAAATAATTTAATAATTCATTCAGCATTACCACTATGAGAAAGAAACTTCTCACAACTAAAGAAATTAAAAGATATATTAAGACACATGATACGATAGAAGAAATATTGTATTGTTTAGTGTTTTTCTTAGTACCATTTGTATTTTACTTAGCAGCACATTTCAAATACTTATTTGACTATGTGGATGATGAGGAACTTCAAGTGTACTTAGAAGCTGAAAAAAGATATTCAGCAGCAACAAGAATATGGTTATTAGCAATAATAGCAATACTCTTAGTAATACTGATAGTAAAGATTTGACCGCCATATATTGAGAATAAGCCTTTGTTTAATGGAGATGACCTCTCGGTTGTCTCCATATAATTAAGGTCACAGAGAGCAAATTCAAACGTTTTAAATGGCATTTTCAAGTCTGACTTCTGATATAGTGAAATAGGTTATAAATAAAAGTAAACGCAAAATTTCATGTTCGCAATAGTATCAGCAAATGAGAAATCATACATATCATTAACAGAATGTGTATGTTTATCTAAAATTACAAAAATAGAATCATATTATGATAAAGTACGAATAACATTCGATTCAGTAGCAAATCGTAATAATTCAAATGTAGAATTAGTAGCAAATGCAATAAACTTTGCTTCTATATCCGCATTAACTATTGAACTTGAGTATAAACAATTAATTGCATTAATGCCTTAAAAGATGTATATACAAATAAAATCAAAATCATGTACAACATCAGTAATAGCTGTTGTATCTGTGAAAGAAAAAGATCTCAATGAAGTAGAAATAAAATTTAAAGATAAAGAGTCATTAAAATTAGCAAGACTAAACTTATCTAACGTAGGTTTAACTGTATCCGAACGTGCATTTAGAAAAATGAGAATAAAAGGATACAAACAGTTATTAATTAAATAAATTGTAATTATGGAAGTACAAGTATCACAAGTGAACAAAGCAACCATTAAAGATGTTATTAGTATTCGTAGTAATGATGCTAATAGCGCAGTAGTTGTATTTAAAGATGCAGCAACATTTAATACAGCTAAAAAGGTATTATCATCAGCTAAGATGAAATTTACGCCATTACACGTGACACCGATGTTGTATCTACCGCAAGGTACAGCGTTGCTCGTAACAGTGTGAGTATATGGAATATTCTAAAGAGTTTCTATCTCAATTTAAAGTAGATGCAACAAACTATACGTATGTGCCAGTTGATAATCAACCACACGTGGTACCACTTGTAAGAAGAGGTACAACAAAAAAGTTTGAAGCATTGGTATATGCAGAAGAAGTATCTTTACAATCATTTCAATGTGCAGCAATACAATGTGATTTAAAGTTATTATATAATTGCATTGGTTGTCGATGCTTGCCGGGTGGACGTAAAGATGGAAAAACAGTAGTATTTAAAATAGAATACATTTATCAAGTGCATGAACAGTGATATATTTAAACCTAGCTTGCTTCCAGATAAGGGCAAGACCGAGTTTATAAAGCAAGTGCAGCAAGAGTATAAGCACATAGGTTCAATAAAATATAGACCGGGTTCAACATTATGGCAATTTAACACAGAAACGGGAGAATTAAAACCCGCAAAAGTAACAGTTAAAGAGCAATTGGTATGGACGTCTAAAGATGATTGTACTAAGAAGACCCGTAGCGTCATTTACGAGGACAAATGCGTTTACATGTGGGCGTTAAATAGAAAGAACGCTGAAAAGAAGATCCTCAGAGTTATTAACAATATAATTAGAAAAAGACAAGAGAATCAATGATTGTACATTTTATTATTTTATGGTTTACAGTAGCATTACTAATTGTATTAGTTATGTTTTTAGTGGATTCAATAGGCTATATGTATTATCACCAAATGGAAATGGTTTGGTATGTTCAAATGATGATAACATTAGTATTATCACTATTTGTTTTAGGTGGAATCGTATTAATTGCATTTACACTTGAATCATTTTGTTCGGTTGTAGATCTATTACAAGACGCATCTGTAATATTATTATCACCGAGATAAGTGTTTGATTATTAGGTTAAGTCAAAATTAATGCTTATCTTTGTAGGCTTTATGATGTTTGAGTTTCAAACGTAGTTATTAATCTATTTATTAATCTTTCTTATTATATGGCGAAAAAGGAAAATCTAAAGACATTTGTTATTCAACAAAGTGATATTGATAAGGCTATTAATTATCACTTAGATAAAGGCGGTAAAGATCATAGACATCTTGCTGATTGTTTGGAGCGTGAAATGTTTTACAGTTATTGCTGGGAAACTATTCATCGTTCTGTTCGTCCGTGGGATGGCTTTCGAAAGATATTGAATACTGTTGTTGATAGTTTGTTTTGTGATATGCCTTCGATTACAATTAAAACAATTGCGATTGACGGTGCTATTACATTCCGAACTGCTCAATGTAATGGTGTAAGATAATGAGTGGTGAATGCAGTAATTGCGAATCTAGGCAGCGTAGGGGTAATGACCCTCGTTGTCTAGTTTGTATTTATTTCAATCCTGCAATATTTAATAAAGGTTTTACTAATGTTAAATCACAGCATTTTATTACTAAAGTTGAGAAAGCAATTGAAGATGCTAAAGTCTTCAGAGATAAAGCTAAGATTGCTGATTTACGACTTAAAGTTAAAGATGTTGATGAAGTTCTTAATTCAAATGATGATTCTCGTACATTTCAAGAGATATTTGATGATAAGAAAGAGTATTGGCAAAAACTCGGGCTTGATATTGCAAGTATATGTGGATTTGAAGATGCACATAAAGAAGTTTCTGAAGTTCATGAAAGTGATAAAGGTAATTTCTATTTTACATTTCCATGTTCTACGAAACTTAGAAATAAATATGTTCGTATTTATGGAACTGATATTTCGACGAGAGCTGCTATTGAAAAGATGTATCCTAATACTGATTATATTCAATATGATTCTGTAGAATGGAATACTCCTAATAAATATACTCGTCGTAAACCTTGTGATTGTTATACAGAATGGATATAGAAAAAGCTTTTGAAGTTATTCAGAATAATCTTATTGTTACTAGAGAACGTGAGAATTGTATGACTAATAATTGTCCTTGCTGTGGTGAACATAAATTTAGTACCGATATTAAAAGTGCAGTTAATAGCCGCTTAAATTGTGGTTATACAGTTATGCTTAATAAAGGTCATATTGAGAGATTTAAAGGACAAGGTGTATTTGCATTATCTCGTGGCGATAAAGGTGGTATCTTTTCAATTGTTGAAGGCGGATGGGAAGCTGCAATTGAAACACTACCTAAAGCTGTTGCAGATGCTTTTGGTTGTACGATTAATGAACTTGATTATTGTATTCTTCATTCTGTTAAAGATGATAAAGTAGTTACTATTGATTTTAAAGGTATGCTCTAAGCTCCGCCCCGTTCCAGTCCTATTTCCCTACTGGGGTCTGGAAATGCTACATGGAGTGATGCTAATACTAAAGTATATATTATGACTGAAATAGACTTTGTTGTTGGTGATAGAGTTGTTACCTCTAGGGGAATCTATGGTACTATTGTATCTATTGATGAGAGTGCTGATACTTCTCAAGTTAATATTGGTAGCAAAACTGTCACTCTGTATAATAATCAGTTATGGTCGGTTAAGAATCGAATTTCTGTTGTTTGTTATTATACAGATGGTTATGAAAATTATAATAGACTTGTTACACTTCCTAAACAGTTTAAACTATATGACTTTACTAAACCATTAGATAATGAATTGTTGGATTATTGTAAAAAGGCTATTACTAAAAGTGTTAAAGGTATTTTTACGATTACGAAAATTGAAATTTAAATATGAAAGCAAATCTTATTTATTCTCTTATCTCTGCTGATTTAAAGCAAGGGATGTATTTGTTGGTCAATGATCATCTTGGTTATGTTAGCCGTATGAATGGCGATGAAGCGATTATTTCGTTTTATTTTGAAGATGGTAAAGTCATTAAGCTTGCTAAGCAAACTATGACTCGTGAAGATGCTATTCGTACTTATGGCGAATCTGTAATCAAATTGATTGCAATTGTTGATGGGAATCCTATTTCCATTAATCATCAAAATTATAAGAAGATTTTTACTCCTATGCTTACATTTGCTAAAGGTGCAGAAGAATCTTATATTGGTGAATTTATTCGTACTAAAGAAGGTCGTAATCCTCTATACGGCGAAGTATCTCCGGTTTATTCTATGCTTAAAAGTGGTGATATTGTTACTATTACAAGTCTTGAAGTTGTTGATCGTTACAGTTTGTATGATTCTACCAAAAGACTTGTTAAAGTTAAAGAAAAGAAATCCGGTTCTAAATTCTTAGTTACTCGTATTGATGATGAGAAAGAAGAACTTCTTGTTAGTCGTAACGATGTAACTCTTGGTGAAAAAGATAAATATGATTTATTTAATGTTATGAATTTTGATGCGTTAAAGAATCTCGTTGCAAGCGGTGAAGCAAAGACTGTTGAAGCTAAAGGTAAAACAAAATCTGAAGCTAGTTCTAACGGTAATGCTTTTTATCGTTTGTATAAAAGCAAATGGAAAGCTACTTATAGTAAACTTGAAGGTCAAGATCATTATCAGTGGCTTGCTGTTCGTGAAGAAGATGAAGCAAACAATGAAGCTAAGATTGTTGTTCCTATCTCTGTTCCTATTACAAATATTCCAAAACATCAATTCAGTGGTTTCGATAATGAATATTGGATTCCGGGTACAATTCGTGAGATGAATCAAGCTAAGGCTGATCTCAAGAATTTTGTTCCATTTAGAGAAGGTCTTCCGATCTTTGGTAAACTTACTACTACTGTTCTCAATGGTAAAGAGTTTACTTACTTTCTTCTTGATAACATTAAACAAGAATCTGTTAATCACTATATCTTCAAGCATCGGGATATTACCGAGGAACGCCGAAGTGAATTAACCATTAAGAAGCTGCCTACGCTTTAATACAAGCTCGTAGAGGCATTTTTGTATTGAAATAAACCAATTGGTTCACTTTAATACAAAGTGTCTCTATGGGTCTAAAATGAGCCAAAATGAGGATAGTTAAAATTGAAGTGCCTGTTTATAGGTATGCTGAACTTAATGATAAGGCTAAAGAAGTTGTTAAAGATCACATTCTTAGTGCCACACGTGATGCTCAAGGTTTTACTGATTCTGTTAAGCATACTCTTGATGTTTTAGGCATTGAAAAAGCCGAGGTTTATTATAGTCTTGGTAATTGTCAAGGAGATGGTCTTTGTTTTACCGGTAGTATTACGTGGAATAAAGCTATTGAGATTCTTTATATTAAAGAGAGTATTGCTAAGCTAAATAAAGATTTTATTAAGTCTTGTGAAGATTGTATTTATTCTATTAATTTTTATAAATTTGATAGAATGTATAATCATTGCAATACAGTTACTGTTGAATTTGAAGATAGTAGCTGGATGTATGCTGAGGATTTTACTAAGCTTAAAGATATATTTCTTACTTGGTATAAAGCTCTTTGTGGTAAGTTTGAACATCAAGGTTATAAATGGTTTTATGAGATTAGTGAAGAAGATGTTGTTGAGTATTGTGATAATAACGATATAGAATTTACAGCTAATGGAGACGTCTTTGTTGAACCTACTTAAACCTTATGAAGATATTAGTATTGCTTTTCAACGTTATCTTCTCCAAGTCACTAATGGTAGTGGTAATTTTATTGAGTTTGCTACTACGTTATCTTGGCGTATGCAGTTGGGAATGGTTTTGGAGTTTCTCGATATTGTTTATGATGTCACAATTTCTATATTCCCTAACGGAGGAGCTGTTATCAAAAGTATTAACGGAAGACAAATGGTTGCTGATGTGTATACAACTGCTAAACCTGTCCACCCGCTTGTTCGTTATTACAATACTATTGATGTTGCTTGTAAATACATTTTAAAACCCTTTTAAATTATGGATACTACAGATAAACCTAAAATAAAAATTAAAGCTGTAGGAGATACTGTATCTGGTATAGTTTATGTAACTGAAAAAGGTTCTTATCTTATAGATGTGAATTTTAGAGGTTATAATGATAAACATCCTGATTGTTCTACTATGGATTTACATGCTTGTTGTCCTAATGAACCTGATGGTGAACCTGATTATCGTCTTAAATCTGAAAGATTTGTTGTTGTAGATGAGTTCTGATTTTAATAAAGATGCGCTACTTAGGTCTGCCAAACGTATTAACGTTTCTTATTTTAAAGAACAACAAGAAGATGCTATTAATGCTATTTGGCAATGGTGGCAATCACAATCCATAAGTTTTACTCTTAGTGGTTATGCCGGTACTGGTAAAACTTTTATCATGCGTCATCTTGTACGTTATTTGATAGTTGAAAAGGTTTGTGTTACAGCTCCAACTCATAAAGCTCTTCGAGTTCTTGAAAATAGTTCTGGTAAGAAAGGTATGACCATTCAATCTCTTTGTGGTCTTAGACCTGATGTAGATATTGAAGATTATAACATTGAGAATCCTTCTTTTAAGGTTATAGGTGAACAGAAAATGAGAGGTTATAGACTTGTCATTATTGATGAATGTTCTATGATTAATCCCGGTCTGTTTAATCTACTTATAAAGACGGCTATTCAGTGTCGATGTAAGCTACTCTTTCTGGGAGACGAGCTCCAGATACCATTTGTGGTAAAACGAACGTCCGGTGATAACGAAGATACTTATAATCGTATTAGTCCTTCTTTTACTCACACTGATGTTCAATTTCGTTTAACTCAAATTGTTAGACAAGAAGCTGGTAATCCTTTGCTTGAATTGTTTGGTATTATTCGCTCTGATTTGATTAATGGTACTGCTAATTTTTATCAGTATATTCTTCAAACTCGTGAAGCCGTTAATGCCCAAGGTGAAGGTTTTACTATTATGAATAAACTTGATTTCCGTAATAAAGTTATTGAAATGTTTAGTTCTGATAACTTTAGTAAGGATATTAATTATGTTCGACTTATTGCTTTTACTAATGATTGTATTGGCTTTTGGAATACTTTTATTCGTGATGGTGTTCTGAATAATCCTCAAGGTATGATAACGAAAGATGATATGTTTACTGCATATCGTACTGTATTTGATGAATACAAATCTCCTATTATTATTAATAGTGAAGATTATGTTGTTCATGATGTTCGATATTATGTAGCAGACAATGGTCTTGCTTGTTATTGTATTACATTGAGATCTGCATTTGATGGCAAGGTTACTCCTATGTTTAAAATCATTGATTTTTGGGATTCTAGTAACATGGATAACTTCGGTGCTATGCTAAATGCAATTCATTATAAAGCTCTTACTGGTACTAATCGTAGTAGATGGTTTAGATACTTTAGATTTAAAGATATTCATCTTACTATGACAGATTATAGACTTAATGCTGCTAATAAGAATCGTCTTGTTGCTAAAGATATTGATTATGGTTACGGTATTACGGCTCATAAATCTCAAGGTAGTACTTTCGAGAATGTTTGTATTGATCTTGATGATATTATTTATTTCCAGACTAAGTGGGGTAAGCGTATTAGACGTAACTCTGCTGAAGCTCTTAGACTTCTTTATGTAGCTATAAGTAGAGCTACTAAACACGCTTATCTAAAATTATAAACTATGGGAAAAGGTGTTACTCTTAGTAAAAAACATGGGCTTAATCCAAGTATGGTAATATGTCCTATTTGTGGTAAAGAAGAAAGTGTTGCCATATTAGGTTATATTAAAGGCGACAAAGAAGCTCCTAGATATATACAAGGAGATATTTGTGACGAATGTAAAGCTAGAGTTGCTGATAATAAGTGTTTCGTTATATCTGTTAGTGAAGATCAACGTCTTAAACGTTATACTATTGTTAGCAAAGATATATTTACACAAAAGGTTGAAAGTTGTGCTGTTCTTATGAAAGAAGCTGACTTCAATGCTGTATTTGATAAACATTGAGATATGGAACATGTTTATGTGTTTGATTATTGTACATCTTCAATATATCATTTTACTGTTAAGAATGATGAAGATATTGAAGATATTATGAGAGATAAAGGTCTTAGACTTGATGATTGCTATTATATGACTTCTGAAAGTCCTATTGATATTAAAGAACTTTAAATTGATATTATGCTTACAAGTGAAGAACAAGTTCAGAATATAGATAAGATTTATGTTCTGAAAGAATGCTGGGGAGATTTTTGTGGTATGGGTAGTAATCAACGTATTATTCATAATCGTTGGATGGTTCCTATTACTTGGGTTGCTGAACAATGTTCTATGAGTGCTGTTCAAGTTCTTGAAGAACATCTGTTTGCTAATGGTTTAAATGTTGATAGCGTTGGTAAGATGGAGTTCCTTAAAGCTAGAGCTAATCTTAAAGGATATGATCTTACTGCTGTTGTTTGTTCAACTCTGAAATACGAAGACGGAACTTCTGTTTATGCCGATACTACCGAAGAAGATAGAAAATAGATTGCCAATTTCTACAGACATCTTGATTAATGATATTGCTTTGACCATTACTCGATGTACGTTTCAAGAATATAAGATGAAGTATAATATAACTTCTGATGAATTTGATGATCTTGATAAAGGTTATGAATGTGTTTATAATCCTTATCATATTATATTTATACCTGATATTATGGCTATTGATATGTTTGATTTGTAAGGTGCAGATGCTCCGCTCCTTACCACTCCTTCATCCCTACTGGGGTTTGCAAAGTTTTACTAAATGTTATTGATATGACATTAACTAAAAAAGAATATGATAGTTTAGGTGAAGCTGAATACATGATTGATGATGCTCTTGTTGTAGCTGCACCTATTACTTTTGGTGGATTTTGTGAAAAATATGATTTTGATTCTAAAGAATATGATTTTGATTTTGACGGTTATGATGTTGAAATTTCTATTGTTGCTGAGAATCCTCGTCATATATTTTTTCCTCGTAACTTATTTGAAGCTATTTCTGCTAAAAGTAATTACTGATGCAAACGAGATTTTCTAATATGTTTGAAGATACGTCTGATGAATTACGTGAAGATAATTATTGTGATAAGTGTGATCTATGCGTGCGGAACTCTCTAATCCCCAGTAGGGGACAAGGACTGGAAGGGAGCGGAACTATCCTACATTTAGTTGCTGCTCCTAGTCCTGCTGATAGAAAGACTAAATATGTACTTAGTGGTAACACGGGTAAATTCATTAGACGTATTCTTGAAGATAAGAAATTACTTGCTTTATCATATATTACTTCTGTTGTCAAATGTGGTACATCTCAGACTATTAATGCGAAAGCTATTGCTGAATGTTTTCCTAGACTTCAAAGAGAGATTGCTAGAGTTGAACCGAGTATGTTCATAACTTATGGTAAAGACCCTTATTTTATTGTTAGTGGAGGTAAAGCTTTTCCTAAAGGTGGAGAAGGTATTGATGTGCTTCCTAATGGTAAGATACATATTTATACTATGAGTCTTGAATATATGCGTAAGAATAATGATTATAGTTATCTCGATAGAGCATATGATACTGCTGTTATTGCTTATCGTAAATTTGTTAATCAATGGGTTATTTTAAAATAATATGGTTGATATAAATGAATTGATTAAATTTTGTGAAGATAAAGCTAAAGTTTCTGATACATATGTATATCATAGTATAATTGAAATTCTTAAAAAGAATATTGATTCTAAAAGTATACCTGTTGTAAATATTACAAATGCCTTTGATCTTAGAAATTTACCAATAAATACAATTGCTTATTGTGATTTTGAATATCATGATATATATTATAAAGGTAAAATAATAGTAATAGATGCTAAAAAGGACAATGTTTGTATTGATTGTTTAGGTTCTAAAACTGATACATGTAAATTGATAGATTTTTGTTTAAAACGTTATAGAAATGATGGTTGTAGTATAATTTTTAAAAATGTCAACTAATAAATCTACTACTAGTTGGATATATGATATTGAATGTTATCCTAATTTATTTGAAGTTGCTTTCATTCCTTATGGTATTCCACAAGATATAATTGATTTATATATTGCTGCTGATATAGCTAAGAATAAAGAAGATAAATGTCTCATTCTTGAAGCTATGGGTGCTAAAACTTTTATTATTTATAGAGCTTATCATGAAGATAAATTTGAACGTCAGAATATGACGCCTGCTTCATGGGATGATTCTAATAATATTAGTAGTGGTATTGAAGGTCTTTATATGTTTTTTAAATCTCATAAAATTATCATTGGTTATAATAGTTTTAACTATGATATGACTATGCTTGATATATTTATTCATTATGCTCCTACATTTGATTGGAAGACTGGTCTTCGTGAAGATACTTATGGTAGAAAGCAACATATAACTGAATTTCTATTCGAGCATTCTCAGAAAGCTGTTGATAAGGATATGGGTGGTAAAACATATCGTAGACTTCTTGATTTTTATAAAGGTCGTAGATATTTCCGTCCTTTTACCGATTTTGATATTCAAAAGATTTTATATCTTGATGCTACATTTGTTGCTCTTAAAGCTGTTATGATAGTTCTGAAATGGTATCGTATTCAAGATTTACCTATTCATTGGAGTTATCGTATCAAACGTGATGAGATAGCACTTGTAACAGATTATAATATTAATGATGTTCTAGGTACTGATGCTCTTGTTAAAAATCAACAGAAAGAATTAGATCTTCGTGCTAAGCTAAGTGAGATGTATGCTATTGATCTACGTAATATGTCTCGTAGTTCTATTGGTAAGAATTTAATGACTAAATTCTATTCTGAATGGTCAGGTATGCCTTCTTATGAGTTTGTTGATCTTAGAACTGAACGCAGTGCTGTGCCTATTGGTAAGATTGTTAAGGATAGTATTACATTCAAAACTCCTTTTTATAGGAAAATACTTGAAGCTATTCAAAGATATAGTATTTATATTGGTTTAGGTACGGCAAAGCAAAGTGAATTAAAACGAGAAAATATCGCTAATGGTATTGTTGTTACTACTTGGAAAAAGAGTTTTCAATCTCTTGAGTTTTTATCTCATGATAAAGGTTATACTTTAGCCAAAGGAGGTCTTCATAGTAAAGATGATCCTAGAGTTATATGGGCTAATCCGGGTGAAGCTCTTGCTGATCCCGACGTTGCGAGCATGTACCCGAGCTTCATTGTTAATTATGGTGTTAGTCCTCATCATCTTTCATCTAAAGTTTTTCTAGGTATTGTTGAATGGCTTAGAACTACTCGACTTGATGCGAAACATAATGGTCGTAAATTAGAAGCTGATGCTTTAAAGATTGTTATTAATCGGATTTATGGAGCATTAAATGATGCTATGGATTATTTATATGATCCTGAGTGTACTTATACTGTTACTATAAATCTGCAATTATTGTTATGTAACTTAATTGAATCTTTCGAACTTAATGGTTTTGATGTATTATCTGCTAATACTGATGGTTTACTTATAAGACGTCCTAATGACAGACTTGATTTATTTAATCATATCTGTAAAGAATGGGAAGATTATAGTAAACTTAGTTTAGATACAGAAGTATTTGAGAAGTATTGTAGAAGTGCTGTTAATGATTATATTGCTGTTGGATATGGTTTCTATGACGCTTTACAAGAGTATAATCGTTGTGGTGTCTGGATTGATTCTAAAGGTAATACTTACACTACACGTCAAGCTATTGAAGATAAATTTATTAAGTTTAAAGGTTATTTTCTTCAAGACCCTGAATATAATAAAGGTTTTGTTTATCCTGTTGTTAAGAAAGCTCTTAAAGAATATTTCCTTTATGGTGTTGATATTACTGAATTTATTAGAAATTATATCAATACTTCTCGTACTGCTATTTATGATTACTGTTTTAGTCAGAAAGTTGCTGGTAAATATACTACAATTTATAAAACAGTTAGAGATGGTAAACCTGTTTATATTAAGTGTCAAAAGCATAATCGTTTTTATATTTGTAAAAGTGGTGGAGGTGCTATAACAAAAGCTATTGTTCCTGATTCTGATAATATAGCGTATGGTGATGATATTAGTGGAATTGTTGTTGAAGAAGAGAAGTCGCTTGTTGCTGATCAGAGAGTAGCTTTGTTTAATGATTACGAATATAAAGAAGATTATAATCTTAATTATGGTTTTTATATTAATGAAGCCTATAAGATTCTTTATGGTAATGGTAAAACAGGTAAAGGTGAACGTCGTGGTATTAACAATACTAGTAATAACTTGTTTGGTTGGTAAGATATGAAGAGAGATAGAGCTGTTATTTATAAAGATTTTTATACCAATAAATTCTCAGCTGTTAAAGCTGTTATTGTTGTGTATTTAGATGCTGCCTTTGAAGATTTCTTTATTCAATATCCTTTTAATAGTAAGAACTTTAAAGATTATGATCATGATAAGATGCTTAAACATATTGTTTTTGATCTTTGTCGTATCATGGGTGATGCTGGTTTTAGGTTATATGAATTATTAACTGATTATGTTGATGATGTATATAATCGTAATGAAATAGAACAATGCGCTAGAGCTGTTCTTGATAATATTAAACTTACAGATGTTAATTAAGATAGATGAAAGATTACGATATTTCTGAAAAATATAAGCGTATTTATCAGGGTATTCTTAAATGGAAACAAGCTGGTTATAAAGGTCTATTTCAATATACTGAACGTATTGATATTCCTCTTGTAATTAGTGAGGTTATTCAGCATGTAGCTAATCAAGTTGAAGCTGATCCTTATGTTCACATTGTAGTTCCTGATATTAAAACGAAAGATTCTCTTCGTAAACGTATTATTCATACAGGTGTAGTTATAGATTTACTTAAAGATTTTATTGATCGTATCACTAAAACTTGTAAAGGTAAAGATATGCTATATGCTGATACGTTTGTGATGCTTGATTGTACAAATGAAGCTTATCACAAAGATGATACTTATTTTAAGAAGTTGAAGAAAGTAGCTGCTGATAGGTTTCTATTTGTTACTACGAAAAAGATTCCGGTTAATATGTTAAAAGCGTTTACTGCTTGTGGTATTCCGGTTGTTGATACTATAACTAAAGGTATGGCTTTGGAAGAAGGTTGGATTTCTCCTTATGTTATATATAATGTTGGTATTGAGTTTACAAGTGAAGAAAAAGAGTTATATAAACAGCTTACTGAACAAATCTCTTCTATGCTTTCTATATTTAAAAATAAAGCTAAGATGGTGAATTATGAGTTTAGGAAGTTTACTCATCTACGTATGGATATGGTAGAAGATGATATGGCTCTTATTAAAGCCTGTCATATGGGTGTTAATTATGTAAATAATCTTACTGATAAAGTAGAGCATATACATAGTGAAACAGTACGTAACATGGTTGCTGAAGTTATGGGTTGGAAAGCTAATCTTGATCTTTCTAATGATTATAATAAGCAAGTAGAAATGTATTGGAATCCTGATAATATACTCACTCGTACTAAAGCATTTAGTGATGCTATTGAGAAACGTTTAGAATTATATAATAATAATCTTAATAAGAGAGAAGCTATTGCTACTGCTATTAAGAATATTAAAGGTAAAGGACTTGTTTTAAGTAAGACTCGTTCTATTACTAATTTTGTTGAGACTTTGGATTACTGTATGTGTTGGTATAAAGGTATGACTTCTAGAATTTGTTATGATTTCAATGGTCAACCTTATACTTATACTACTGGTGCTAAGAAAGGTGAACCTAAAGTATTTGGTGATATTGGTATTCGAAAAGAATGTTTAAAACATCTTGAACATGGTGATGTTTCTGTTATTGCTACTGATGAAGTTGCTAATGTGGTTTTTGATGTTGAGGGTCTTACTACAATTATATGTACCTCTCCATATTGCAACCCATTTAAGACCATTTCCGACAAGAAAGAGGAACAGCCATACATGAATAAGCCTACTATTATAATATGGCTTTATATGCAAGATTTCGCACTCAATTCGGACGATTACCGCACGTCAAAAGAGAAAGAAAAGCTTATTGATGCGCAGAGTAAATTTACTACTGATATTGTCTGGACTAACGACATTAAAGATGTTAAATTTTAATTTTTGATGATTTAGTGCTTACTATTGTTGCACACGTCAAAAATATTATCTATTTTTACCAATGGAAAATAAAGACAAAGAAAACGACAAAATGAGTGAAGAGGTTATTACAAATGATGCTACGAAAGACGGTGCTAATGCTGCTACTAATAAAGGTGAAGTTGTAAAAGCTAATAGTGGAGCTGTTGCACAAGCAAATAAAGATGTAATTACTCGTAATCTCGCTGTTCTTGGTGAATATAGAACTTTTGCTGAAAGTCTTATAAATACCGATCTTGGTGCGAGATTTAAAGAAAATGTAACTAAAGATGGAACTGTCACTGAAGTTATTAACATTGATAACATGGTTACTTGTTTATTAACTGGGCAGGAATTAGGTCTTTCTCCTATGACTTCTCTAGCTTATGGTCGTAATCTTAATCTCGACGCTATTCAAAAGGTTGAACTTGGTAAAACTCTTGGTCTTTCTGTTACCGCTTCTTTAAAGAATATATTCTGTTTTGAAAGTGGTGGTACTAGACAAGTTTATACGGGAATTAATGTTGTTGAGGGTTGTCTTAATAAACATCATATTGATATTGAGATTGACGAAGACTTTGTTCCCGTATATGAATATTTTAATGTTCAGCTAAGTAAACCTATTATTGAATTTAAACCTGAACGTCATATTGATATTGACGAATATAACGATGATTATGTTCGTAAAATGATGGCGGAACAAGGTATGATTCCTGTTACTCGTGTTGTTAAGACTTATCGTACAACTGTTACTCTTGTTCGTAAAGGTAAAAGAACTACAATTTCTTATACTCTTCAAGAGGCTATTGACGCTGGTCTTAAATCGGGTAAGAACTCAATTACTGGTGCCGATGTTAAAGGTAAAGATAATTGGGATAAACACACTCGTTCTCTTATGAGAAAAATGGCGATTATGATCGCTGCTCGTATCTGCGCTAATGATATTCTTAACGGAATGTATTGTGATGTTGAACTTAAAGACGTTAAATCTATTAATGATGATTACGTTGATGTTCAATATGTAGAAGCAGATGATAATGCAAATTATTAAAGAATAAATACCGTTTGTGGTAGTGATATTACAAACATCTATCTTACATAAACTATTAATAAAGTTAAAGTTATGGAAAAATTTAATTTTGATTTCTTGAAAGCTGGTATCAATGAAGGTCGTTTTGAAACTGTAGCTAAAGCTGCTAAAGTAAGTGATGAAATTCGTCCGGAGTTGGTGGTGAACATCTCTATCAACAAGATGTGTATTAACGGTCTTGCATCTAAGATGCTTAACATTGAAACAGGTGACTATATGAAAGCTATGGTCTTGACTGCTGATCAATGTGAGAACGATGTGAACAAGAAGTTCTTCATCATGGTTTCTAAAGTGAAAACTGACGACATGATGACTCTTGCTGCTATCGGTAAAGCTAAAGGTGTTGGTCGTAAATTGTTCTGCTCTTACGCAGCTTGCTACTCTCAATTCTTGCAGAATACTCCGGATGCACAAGCTATCACCGCTGATAAATTAGCTGAACTTGGTTATGCTTACGGAATTGATAAGAAAGATTCTGAGGGTAAACCTTACACGAAGTACACCGCTAATCGCGAGGTTCACTACGAATTAGTTGATACCGGTATCGACTATCCGAACTCTGACGGCTCTATGTTACGTATCTGGGCTTGCGTGAACGCACAGATTATCGACCGTCCTTACGATCCGTCTGTTGAAGCTGAAACTGCTGCCGATGATGCAGAAAATAAGAAAGCTGATGCACCGGAAACTGTAGCCGATACCGCAAATGCTGAAACTGCTGCTGAAATGCAGGATGAAACCGCTGCTTCTCAAGAAACCGCTGGTGAC